>Ga0213879_10000019_pt1 | contig 74190 bp, 66 predicted proteins | sample VelepicoBEBS_R03_FD_161046 | JGI IMG/M metagenome (GOLD analysis project Ga0213879, IMG submission 161046) | Vellozia epidendroides bulk soil microbial communities from rupestrian grasslands, the National Park of Serra do Cipo, Brazil - BS_R03 | ecosystem: Environmental > Terrestrial > Soil >...
TTGCGCGATCCGGAAGCGGCGCTCGCGGCGGCCCTCGCGATGGAGCTGGCGCGCGATCCCGCGCTCGGCGGCGACGGCTGGGACACGATCATGATCACCGGCGTCGCGAGCGAACGCAACGAGAACCTGGCGGGGATGCGCGTCGACGCGCTCGCCGCGACGTGGGGCCTCACGCCGCCGCGCGCGGTCATTCGGTTGCTGGTCGAAGAAGAGATGCGCGTCCACTCGGTGTTCTTCTCGATGAGCGAGGACGACGTCGCGACGGTGCTGAGCGCGCGCTTCTGCTGCATCGGAAGCGACGCATCGGCGCGCGCGTTCAGCGGGATTACCGCGCGCGGCGTCCCGCATCCGCGCACGTACGGCACCTTTCCGCGCGTCTTCGGGCGCTACGTCCGGCAGCGGCGCGTCTTCGACGTCGCCGAAGCGGTGCGGCGGATGACGGCGCTGCCGGCGGCGCTCTTCGGGTTGCGCGAGCGCGGGCTGATCGCGCCGGGAATGTTCGCGGACCTGGTCGTGTTCGACGACGAGCACGTCGTCGACCGCGCGACGTACGAGCGGCCTTGCGTTCCGCCCGAGGGTATCCGCGACGTCTACGTCAACGGTCGCGCCGTGGTGCGCGGGGGGACGCCGACCGGCGCACGTTCCGGCCGCGTCTTGCGCAACGGCCGGTGAGCGGCGTGGGACTTCCGAGCCCCGCCCGCAAAAGCGTCCGCCGGTGACGAATCGATGACGCGCGCCGAGATGCTGACGGTGCTCGCTGCGGCCGCGACGCCGCGCCCGCCCTCGTCCGCGGCGCGCGGCGTGTGGGCCGACGTGACGCTCGAGCGCGAAGGAACCGCGCTGCTGGCGCCGTTCACCGTCGCGATCGTGCTGAACAATCCGACCGGGCACATCGTGCGCCTGCGTTTCCCGACCGCCGACTTGTTCCGCATCGACGTGCTGCGCGACGACGTGCCGGTGTGGTCGTCGGTGACCGGGCACAAACCGATCCCGATCACGCGCCAGATCGACGTCCCGCCGGGGCGTCTGCGGCTCGCGCAAGTGATCGTCGACTCGACGACGGACGACCGCCGCGCGCTCGCGCCGGGACGCTATACCGTGCGCGTCGCGATGCTCGGCACGAACTTCGGGATGATCGTCGAGCGGGCGATCAGCTTCGATCCTCCGAGCACGATCGCGCAAGCGCTGGCGGCGAAGCCCGGCACCGTCGTCACGACCGCCGGCGAACCGTACCTCGACGGCGGAACGCCGCGGCTGCGCGACGCGACCGGCTCGATCCGCCTCTCGCGCGCGCTCGGCCGCGCGAACACGACCTTCGTGGTGCGCGGCTTCCTGGACGCGCAAGGCGACGAGCGCGTCTTCGACGTCGGCCGCAGCGCGCCGGCCTTCGAGAACGCCGCCTCACCGGCACCCTAGAGAATTTCGCGGCGAGATCACTCGGCGAGCGGGGACCCCATCTTCTTGAGAATTCGCCCGATCGTTTTCCACGTGCGCGTGGTGATCTCTTTGCCGTGCTCTTTTTCGAGTCGGCGCATGAAACCCGGCGTGTCGTCGCGCGTGCGGTCGACGACGGTGCAGAGCTCGTTGCGGGAGTCCTTGAAGAACGTGCAGATGAGATAGTTCGTCTCCTCGTCGCTCTTCACGCCTCTGAAGGGATCACTTTTCACCAGCCGCTCGAGCTGTTCGCGGCTGCGGACGATCGCGGTCGTCTTGAAGTTCAATTGATCCTGCAGCGCTCGCTCGATCTTCGTCTCCAGGGTGGTGGCGCTCTTCGACGGAGACTCGAACACGACGTTGCCGCTGGCGAGAACCGTCGCGACGCGCTTGAACCCCAGCGATTCGAACACGTGCTTGAGTTTCTCGCTCTTCACGTTGGGATTCGTCGGCATGACGCCGCGCAGCAGCGCCACGTACGTCGGCATCAGCGTTCTTTCGCCGCCAGGTCGCGCAGCAGCGCGTCGTAGACGCGGCCCGCGCGTTCGCGCAGATCACTCAGGTCGCCGTCGTTCTCGACGACGTAGTCCGCGCGGCCGCGCGCGAGCTCGGGCGCGATCTGCGCCGCCATGCGCCGCTCGACCGCCTCGCGTTCGGCCGCGTCGCGCGCGACGACGCGCGCGATCCGCACCTCGTCCGGCGCGATCACCACGACCGTCTTCTCACACTGCCGCCAGTAGTCGCCTTCGAACAGCAGCGGAATCACGTGCACCACCACGCCGCGGGGCACGTCGCGCTCGATCTCGGCCGCGCGTGCGCGCACTCGCGGGTGCGTGATCGCGTTGAGTTCCGCGCGCGCGCGTTCATCCGCGAACACGATCTGCGCCAGCGCAGCGCGGTCGAGCGCGCCGTCCGGGGCGATCGCTTCCGGCCAGCGTGCCGCGACGTCGCGCAGCCCGTCCGAGCCAGGCGCGACGACCTCGCGCGCCAGCGCATCGGCGTCGATCACAGTTGCCCCGCGCTCCGCGAAAACCGCCGCGACGGCACTCTTCCCCGACCCGATCCCGCCCGTCAGCCCGACCCTGAGCTTCGCCATCGCCCGGCTCGGTTCGCACAGATGTGGCGGGTCCCCGCCCGCCCTGCGGGTAACCCGACCGAGCTCCGTCGAACCGTCCCGGGCATGGATGCGACGACTACCGTGCACACCGCGCCGACCGACGTCACGGAACACCCCCTCGTCCACGACGTCAACCAAGAGGCCTCCGACAATCTCTCGCCGGTCGAGAGGTTCTGCAAACGCGTCGCGGACTCGACCGGAGCGCCGATTGCGCTGTTCCTGGCGATCGTCGTTCAAGCGATCTGGATCCCGGTCGGGATGCTGACGAAGTGGGACCCGTACCCGTTCGCGTTCCTCTTGACCTGCTCGAACATCTTGCAGCTGATCCTGATCTTCATCATCGCGGTCGGTCAGCGCCAGTCGGTCGCGCACGACGAGCTCCGCGCCGAGCACGACCACGACACGATCTCGCGCCTACTCTATCATCAAGAAGTGCAAGAGAACATCTTGATTCAAATTGCCGCCCGCACCGAGTGCGACGTCGACGCGATCAGAAAGATGGTCGCGCAGCTCGCCGTCCAGGACTCGTCACCATAGCGCCCTAGAAAAAAGTGATGAGGGAGGCATTACTGCCTCCCTCTTTATGTCACCCTGAGCTTGTCGAAGGATCAGACGGGCTGTTGGAGCTCCGTGCCGAGCGAACCGAAGCCGTCCTCGAGCGGGATCGCTTCGAGTTCTTCGGGCGCGACGTCGGCGACGTGCTGGATCGAGCCGGTGATGCGGCGCGTGCCGTGGTTGATCGTCAGCAGCGTGACGTCGATCTCCTGACCCGGCGAGTACTGCACGCCGGCGTCGAACTCGCCCTTCGGAACCATCGCCAGCACGCCCGGGACGATCTCGACCAGCAGGTAGTTCGGGGTCACCTTCACGACCTGCGCGACGAGCTTGTTGCCTTCCCACAGCTTGTCCGCGTGCTCGACCCACGGGTCGGGCAGCGCGTGCTTGAGCGAGAGCGAGACCTTCTTCGCCTCGGGGTCGAACTTCATCACCTCGACCGAGACGGTGTCGCCGATCTTGACGACCTCGGACGGGTGCTTGATGCGCGCGTACGACAGCTCGCTGTTGTGGATGAGGCCGTCGATGCCGCCCAGGTCGACGAACGCGCCGAACTCGGCGAGCCGCACGACGACGCCTTCGCGGATCTGGCCGACCTGCAGCGTCCCGAGCAGCTCCTGCTTCTTCGCGTTCAGCTCTTCTTCGAGCACCTGGCGCTGCGAGAGCACGACGCGGTGGCGCTTGTGGTCGAGGTCGATGACCTTGAGCCGCAGCTTCTTGCCGACCAATTCGTCGAGGTTGCCGACGGGCTGACGGCGGATCTGCGAGGCGGGAACGAAGCCGCGCATCCCGAGGTCGACGAGAACGCCGCCCTTGACGACTTGCGTCACGGTCGCTTCGATCACTTCGTCGTTCTCGTGCGCCTCGATGACCTTCTCCCAGGTCTTCAGGGCGCGGGCGCGCCGCTCGCTCAAATAGAGCTGGCCGTCCTGGTCGTCGATTCGGTGGATCATGACTTCCAGGGTGTCGCCGACCTTGAGCTCTTTGGGTTCGATCGCGAGCGAGAGCTCGCGGAACGGCAGAATCCCTTCGGACTTGCCGCCGATGTCGACGAGGAGCTCGTCCTGGTACTTGGCGACGATGACGCCGGTGAGCACCTGACCCTCGTCGAGCACCTTCAGGGATTCTTCGTACAGGCGCTGCTCGAGGGCGAGCTGGTCTTCTTCTTCGTGGGCGACCGCCGGAACCGGCGGCTCGATCGTGGTGGAAATGGTGAGGTATCTTCCTTCGCTTAATATTTTTTATTTTTGGCAGCCGCGGCACCACCAGGTCCCGCGCTGTCCGATCACCGTGCGCACGATCGGTTTCCCGCATCGGGGGCACGGTTCGCCGAGGCGACCGTAAACGGCGAGTTGGTTTTGGAACCCGCCCTTCAGCCCCTCAGCATCGACGTAGTCGTCCACGGACGTCCCGCGCGCCTCGATGGCACGCTGGAGCACGTTTCGGACCGCGCCGTGCAGCCGGCGTCTCGCCGGCCTGCTGATCTTGTGGGACGGTCGGCTCGGCCGGATCCCCGCTTCCCACAAGGCCTCGCACGCATAGATGTTCCCGATCCCGGCGATCCGGCTCTGGTCGAGCAGGAACGCCTTGATCGGCGTGCGACGCCCGTCCAGCATACTCACAAACGCCTCGCTGGTAAACCCCTCGGAGAGCGGTTCCACCCCGCCGTCCGCGTCCCAGGGGTCGCCTAGCGCAAGCAGCCGCATCCTGCCGAACTGCCGCATGTCGGCGAAGCACAGCCGCGAGCCGTCGGAAAAGGCGAGCAGCACGTGGGTGTACGGGTAGGGCTCCGGGTAGCCCGCCGGCTGGACGATCAGCCGGCCGGTCATCCGCAGATGGACCGCCAGGCGCCGCCCCGAGCCCAGCCCGAAGACGACGTATTTCCCACGCCGCCCGACGGCGGCGATCGTCTCACCGGCGAGCGCCTGCTCGAACGACTCTCCGGCCGGCGCGATCGCGATCTTGGGCATGCTCACCGTGACCCCGGCAATGGTCTTGCCGGCCACGGCATGAGCGAGACCGCGCGCGATCGTCTCGACTTCGGGAAGCTCGGGCACCTGTCGTTACAACACCACCGGAGGCCCGACATTTGCGCTGCCCGCGGCCCTAAAGGAACCCGCCGTGCAGTGCGCGGCGTCGGCGGCGACGGCTCGAAACGTTCGCGGTCGCGCGCTAGCGGGGCGGCGGTTGGTGCCAACGCCCGGTGTCGGCCGACGTCCCGCTCCACCGGTCAAGCTTATCGCCGTCGCACTTGAGCGGCGGCGGCGTCGCCGAGAGGAATCCGGTGATGTCCAGAGCCTGTAGGGCAGTCCCCGTCTGGACAGTCGGCTGTGTCGCTGGCGTTACGGCGGGCGGCTGCGGCGTGCCCGGTGGCGGACCTGCGGCTTTCTCCTCACCGGCAAAAGCTTGGTTCAACTGCACCGAAGCATTGTATATTTCGAGCTTCGCCGCCTCGGCGGCGTTACGGGCCCTTACTTTTTCTTCGTCGGTCTTCGCGACTCGCATTGCCTTTTGTGCCGCCGTTTCTCGATCCGTCGCTTGCTTCAGCTGTAACTTTAGCCTTTTCATTTGAGGCGTCGGCGCCGTGGCGACGCGGACATAAAGCGACGGCACCGGCGGTGCAGGCGATGGGGCAGCTAACTTATCAAGCCGATCGCACAGCCGGTCGACCAGACCTTGTAGCGCGCGGTCGGCGACGCTGTGCTTCACTGGATCGGACGCCGGATCGGCATCGACGAATGGGGAAACCAGACCGATAACGTTTAGCGGGACAGGCGACACGGTTTTCTGCTGCCAAAAAAACGCTCCTTGGATGATCGCGAGCAGCGACGTGAGGGGCCCTTTTGTGGTCAGCACGGAGACGTGTTGGTCGAGCCCGACCGGGATAACCGACATCGTGGTGCAGTCATAGAGTTGCGCGCTGGCCTGCGTCTGAATGCGCGTGCTCATATTAACTTGGTGCGGATATTGTTCGCTCGTGAGGCTGTAGACGAGATAGCGCTGCCCACGGCCGCAGATCGTGTCGAGCGGCGTATTCCCGGACGCCACGACGCCGGCGTTGAATTGAGACGGAATTGATGGGATGTTGCGGCGGTCGAGCAGGTTCGTCATCAACCCCAGATATGCCGGATCGTTGGCATTGGCGAGCGCCGGCACGAGCTGAACGTATGGTTCGTAGCCTTGAAACAGGGCAAGCTTACCATTGCTGATCGAGATAGTGCCGATCAGCTTCGTGATCACGTCTGCGCTCGGCGCGAGAGCTTTAAGCGCCGCCGCAACGGGGTCGGGGTTATTCGCGCTCACGGCGGCACCAAGGTCGCTCTCTTTCAGCGTGCCGAGCGGTTGCGTAGAAATGATCCGGCCGTTGATCATGTCGAGCGACCGCATCGTCACGATCCAATCCGGGTGCGCGGCATCCGTCTTCGGGTCCGGCGTGAACTGCGTGGTAATCAGAACATTCGCGAGCGTCGGGTTACAATCTGCGCTTGCCGGCTTCGACAGATCGTAGAAGCACGGGAAATATAGTGGATGGGCTTTCGAGATCTGAGCGCTGATGTCGTTCAGGAGATTTGTTGTGACCTGATCCGACGTGAATCGCGCCTGCGTTTTGCCGTCGAGCGGCGGCGTGATGATCGCTGGATAGAAAACGACTCGCAGCCGGACGTCCGTCGTTTCGGCAGACACTTCCGCCGACGCGATGACCATCAATCCAATGATGAGCGCGGTCGCAACGTAGCGTAACATTGACTCACCCCACGATCCCGCCGTCCGCGGAACGGCAACACGGGCGGAGTGCAATCCGGCCCGCCTGCGACCCTCCCTCGCTAGCCAAGGCGAACAAACGCTTTACAGTTCCGTGATTGCCAACCTGCGTCGCTCCACGCAGGGAAACGCTGACAGCGTCCCGTAAGTCCGCGCACCGGCGCCGTAAGCGCGCGGTATGTGGGCTTCGCTACGCTGCAGAGGCCATGAAACCGCCGCCCCTCCGCCTCGTCGCCGACGCCCCCACCAGCCTCGCCGCGCTCGAACCGGCCGTCATGAGCGCCGCCGCGAAGGGGCACGCCCGGATCGCGATCGACCTCGACCGGCTCCCGCGCCTGGAGATCCCCGACGTCCGCCAGCTGATCCGGCTGCGCCGGATCGCGCACGACCGCGGCACCAGCGTCGACCTGCAGGTCGGCTCAGCCGACCACCGTCGCATCCTCGAAGCGCTCGGCCTCGACCGCCTCTTCGCGTTTCTGCCGTAGAGCCGCCGGACCGGCCGCCGCGCGCGGCGCCGAAAAGAGGCGTTCTTAGCGCGCTCTTAAGTTGCGCCGTATTATCTAGGAGCACCGGTTTTTTGCGAGAGGAGAGCAGCGTGCCAAATCCGTTCGTTCATGTCGAGCTCAACACGACCGACCCCGCCAAAGCGAAACAGTTCTACGGCAGCCTGTTCGACTGGAAGCTCGAAGACATGCCGATGGGCGGCGGCGACGTCTACACGCTGATCGGCGTCGGCGAGGACGGGACCGGCGGCGGCATGATGCAGCATCCGGTGCCCGGCGCGCCGTCGATGTGGCTCGCATACGTCTCCGTCGACGACGTCGAAGCATCGACGAAGAAAGCGCAGTCGCTCGGCGCGAGCGTCATCCGCGACAAGACGGAAGTCCCGGGGATGGGGGCGTTCAGCATTCTCACCGACCCCACCGGCGCGATGTTCGCGTTGTGGCAGGCGGCGCAGCACTGAAAGACGACATGGTCCGGCTCGCCGGAGGCGAGTTTCTCATGGGCTCGGAGGCGTTCTATCCCGAGGAACGCCCCGTGCGGCGCGAGCGCGTCGATGCGTTCTTCATCGACCGGCACCATGTCACCAACGCCGAGTTCGAGCGGTTCGTCGCAGCGACCGGATACGTCACGGTCGCGGAACGGCCGCTCGAGCTCGCGCAAATTCCCGGCGCGCCGGTGCAGAGCTATCCTGCCGGCTCGCTCGTGTTCAAGCAGACCGAAGGTCCGGTCGATCTGAGCGACTCGCGCAATTGGTGGCACTACGTCCCCGGCGCGCAGTGGCGTCATCCGCAAGGCCCGGAGAGCTCCGTTGACGGCTTGGAGGATCATCCGGTCGTGCACGTCGCGTACGAAGACTGCGAAGCGTACGCGGCGTGGGCGGACAAATCGTTGCCGACCGAAGCGGAATGGGAATTTGCCGCGCGCGGCGGGCTGGAAGGGAAGGCGTTCACCTGGGGCGACGAGCGCGAGCCGGGCGGAACGATCATGGCGAACACGTGGCAAGGCGAGTTCCCGTGGCAGAACACGCTGCGCGACGGCTACGCACGCACCTCGCCGTACGGCGCGTTTCCGCCGAACGGCTACGGCTTGTACGACATGGCGGGAAACGCGTGGGAGTGGACGTGCGACTGGTATCGCGCGCAGCCGGGCGTGCCGCGCTCGCCGTGCTGCTCGCCGGTCGACGAAAGCTACGACGAAAGCTCGCCCGAGATTCGCATCCCGCGCAAAGTTCTCAAGGGCGGCTCACACCTGTGCGCGCCGAACTACTGCCTGCGCTTCCGCCCAGCAGCCCGCATGCCGCAAATGATCGACACCGGAATGAGCCACCTAGGCTTCCGCTGCGTGCGCAGCGGTTAGTGCTGCTGCGATAAGAGAATCTGCTGAACCGCTTGCATGACGATCCCGGTGCGGCCGCCGCGCGGCGTGCACGAGTCGCGCGGGACGCCGATCACCCGACCGATCACGCCGCCCAGCGTGCCGGGGTTCGGCAGACGATCGCTCCAGCCGCCGCTGGGATTGCTCGGCGGCGGCTTCGTGCCCGCGTTTCCGCCGGGCGGTGCCGTGTCGAGCGGCGAGTTGGTCGCGCCGGTGTCGGTGCGCGTCGTCGGCGCACTCGCGGTCGCGGTCTCCGTGCGCGGACGCGCTTGAGGCGCGGCTTCTGTGCGCACGGCGCCTTGCTCGCGTGCGGCACGCGCTTGCGCGGCGCGTGCGGCGGCGCGCGACGCGATGGCGTGTTGTTCCGCCGCCCACGCCTTGAGTTGCGCCGCCTGCGCGGCTTGCGCGCGCTCGTGCGCGCGGAACGCGAGCGCTTCGCGGTCGACTCCGGGATGCGCAGCAATCGGACGATGATAGACGACAACCGGCGCGCTCGCGTGCTGCACCGGAATCGCATAGTGCGGCGCCGCAGCAATCGGATGAACGATCGCGGCCGGATGGCCCGCGGTCGCGGGATGGTGCGCGACGCGCGCGGCCGGTCGCGCGACGACATGACGCTGCGGCGCGGTCTGCGCGTGGCGGAGCGGGAGCGTCGCGGCCGCCGGGTGCGCCGTCGGCATACGGGCCGTGTCGTGCTTGCGCGTCATCTCACTGACGGCGTATCCGGCGACGATCGAGATCACCGCGGTGACGGCGAGCACCGCCGTCCCGAGCTTGCGCGTCGTCCACGCGAGCACTTCGCGCTGCGTGCGCGGCGGCTCGGCGGCGAAGAGCGCCGGATTCTCGCGTAACAATCGCGCCGCAAGGTCCGGATCCTCGAGCAGGGCGAGTCGTTCTTCGACGACGACTGGTCCGGAGGGCAGTTCGATCATGGAGAGATCTCCCTACGAGACGCGAGCGCGCGGTGTAGCAGCGACGCTACCGTTTCCGTCTTAGACGTTGCTGAGGAATCGTCCCGTGCCGTCGAGCGATCTCGTTCAAAAATTGTCCCCTTGCGCGAAACGAATGCTTGCGCTCAGCAGCACAACGGAACCGAGCATTGTGAGATCAGCCTTGGTGTTTGAGACGCCGCGCGCGCTCGCGCAGCGCGTCGCGGAACGGTGCGAGGCGCGGATCGACGAGCGCGCGATAGTCCGATGAGTCGGGCCGCATCACGGCGAGGATCGCGAGGCCGCGCTCGCGTTCGCCCAGCGCCAGCATCGCCAGCGCGGTGTCGCCGTCGCGCGGATGAAGCCGGACCGCGTCGCGCAGCTCCGCGCGCGCCGCGGCGCGCCGGCCGGCGCGCGCGTACGCTTCGGCGAGCAGCGCCGGCGCGTAGCCGGCGTCCGGGCCGCTGACGCGCATGCGCTGGAACGTCTCGATCGCGCGCCGGACGTCGCCGGTGAGCTCGTAGGCGAGGCCGAGGCGGCGCAGCGCGCCGGCGCGGTGCGGGTCGAGGTCGAGCGCGCGGCGCGCGTACGTGATCGCATCGCGATAGCGCCCGCCGTAGTACGACGCCTCGGCGAGCCAGCCGCCGGTCGCCGACGAGACCGGGTCGAGCGCCGCGGCCGCGTGCAGCTCGCGGGTCGCCTCGGCGAGCCGGCCGCGCTCGAGCAGCGTCGTGCCGTACCAGTGGTGCGCGATCGCATAGTTCGGATCGAGCTCGATCGCGCGCCGGAATTCCGCCTCGGACCCCGACTCGTCGTGGTTCGCGGCATAGCGCAACATCCCGAGCGACGCGTGGGCGACCGCCGAGCCGCGGTCGAGCGCGAGCGCGGCGGCGATCTCGCGCCGCGCCTGCGCGTACAACGCCGCCACGCGCGCGTGCGGGTGCTCGTAGTCGGCGGTCATCAGCGCGGCGTCGGCGAGCCCGGCGTGCCCGAGCGGGCTGCGCGGGTCGCTCGCGACGACGCCGTGGAACAGACGCGTGCTGGTCGCCAGGCCGAGCGGAGTGCGCAGGTTCCAGTAATAGCGCCCGAGCCGGTACAGCTCCGCGCCGCGTGCGGACAGCGGCGGCGGGTGCGAGACCGCCCGCGCCGCCGGAACGCCCGCGAGCATCAGCAACGCGAGCGCGACCGCCGCCGAGAGCCAGCGGCGCACGCGACCGCCGACCGGCGCCGCCTCGCCGGCGAGCCGGATCGGAATCGGCGGGCGCTGCGGCTCGGCGAGCAGCTCGACCGCGGCCGTGAAGCGATAGCCGCGGCGCGCGACGGTGGCAATCGCGCCGGTGACACCGTGCTCGCGCAGCGCCTTGCGCAACAGGTAGACGCTCTGCGCGACGTTGCTTTCGTTCACGTCCTCGCTGGGCCAGACCCGGTCGAGCAGCTCGTCCTTGGTCACTACCTCGCCGGCGCGCTCGACGAGCGCGGCCAGCGTCGCGACGGCGCGCGGTCCGAGCGGGAGCGGCACGCCGCCCGCGCACAGCACCTCGCGCCGCGCGTCGAGCACGAACGGGCCGAAAGCGTAGCGTTTGAAAACTTCTTGAAGATTCGGCCGCGCGGTCTCTGCGACGATCGGCGCACCGATGCGAGTCACCACGACCTCCCTGTTCGCCGCCGTGCTGGCAGTCTGCTGCGCCGCGCCGCTCGGCGCGACGACGAGCGCCGCCGACACGGTCCCCGTCGCGCGCGCCGCGCAGCCGCTCCCGCTCGACCCGACGCTCGCCGACCCGGGCTGGCAAGCGGGGAAGATTGCCGTCGCGCCTGCCTTCGCCGACCTCACCACCCGCCGCGCAGCGCCCGTCGCGACGACCGCGTACCTGCTCTACGACGACCGCGCGCTGTACGTCGCGTTCCACGCCGAGCAGCCGGGGATCGCGATCGCGGCCAGCCAGACGACGAACGGGGTCGGCTTCGGGATCGACGACTTCGTCGGGATCGGGATCGACCCGGGCGGGAGCGGCTCGCAGGTCTACTACTTCGAGACGACGCCGCGCGGGACACGCTACCAGCAGGCGAGCGAGAACGCGCGCTACGCGCCGGCCTGGAACGCGGCCGCGCGAATCTCCGGCCAAAGCTGGGACGCCGTGCTGGTGATCCCGCTGAACGCGCTGCGCCTGCACGCGGGCCGGCAGCGCTGGCGGATCAACTTCGTGCGCGGGCTCGCCGCGACCGGCGAGCACCTCACCTGGGCGTTCGACGGGATCATGAACGACGGCCCGATCGGCGTCGGCTGGCCGAACTTCGTCGACGCGCGCTTCTGGCCGTGGCTGCAGCCGTTCGCGCTGAACAAGATCGGCGGCGCCGCGCACACGCCGCGCGCGGACGTCTACGCGCTCGGCAGCGCCGGCCGTGACCGCGCGCAGTTTCAGCAGGCCGATCAGTCGTTTCGCAGCGAGCGCGCGCGCACGCTCGGCATCGACCTCGCCGTGCCGCTGACCGACACGATCACCTTCGTCGGCACGCTGGCGCCGGATTTCTCGAACGTCGAGATCGACCAACAGACGATCGCGCCGCAAGAGTTCCGCCGCGCGCTCGTCGAGTACCGGCCGTTCTTCGCGCAAGGCGCGGCGTTTCTGAACCCGAACCCGGCGCCGGTCGGCGGCTTCGTCGCGCCGCCGAACCTGATCTTCTACTCGCCCGGCATCGGCCCGTTCGACCGCGGCGCGAAGATCGAAGGGACGCACGGCAACGACAGCTTCGGCGTGCTCAGCGCGCGCGGCTACGACATCACGAACGCCAGTCTGTTCGACGATGTCGCATACGGCTTCAAGCACTCGCTTCCGGACCGCACATTTCTGTACTGGGCCGACGGCGTGCTAGCGCACCACAGCGCGATCGGCAGCGACGAGACCTCGGAATTCGGCACGGAAGGGCGCAACCTGAAGAGCGGGTTCGTCTGGCTCGCCGACACCGCGGTCGAGCAGGGAACGGCGCGCGGCGGCGTCGCGCACAGCAGCAACGCGTTCGTCGACGTGCACAAGCCGAACTACGAGGTGAACCTCGGCTACGTCGACGTGAGCCCGCACTACGACCCGCTCGACGGCTTCACGACGAACTCGGACATCCGCGGCCCGAACGCGACGATCAACCTGCTCGGCAACGGAACGTGGGTGAAGAACTGGTTCCTCTCGGTGTACGGCGACCGCTATACCGATCGCTCGGGGGCGGTGCATCAAGCGGACACGTCGGTGACGCTGAACGCGACGTTCAAGAACGGGCTCAGCTTGAACGGTTTCGGGCCGCAGACCGGCGTGCTGCGCAGCTACGACGTGCCCGCCGGACCGAACTGCAGCGGACCCGTGCTCTTTCGCAGCGCGTTCACCGGCGCGCCGTGCTACCTGAACGGGCGCACCGACCGCTTCAACTTCTTCAACGCCGGCTTCGGCTACCGCGACGGGACGCCGGCGCCGGTCGACTGGAGCTATTCGTGGGGTCCGTTCGGCGGCGTGATGCTGCACCAGTTCAGCTCGACGACGTCGCGGCCGCTCGCCGGGCGCTTCGCGCTCACGCTGGAGTACGACGGCACCTGGGAACGCTCGTTCGCAACGGGCGCGCTCGACTCGCAGTTCCTGCGCCGCGTCGGCATCGGCGCCTCGCTCGGGCGCGACGCGAACTTCTCGGTTTCGCTGCGCTCAATCAACGGCAACGGCGGCTTCGCGGCCCCCGGCACGAACCTCGCCGCAACGTTCCACCGCCACTGGGCAAACGGCAACGAGCTCTACCTCGACTACGGCACCCCCGCCGCCACCTCAACCCTCAACCGCTTCATCACGAAGTACGTCTTCCACGTCGGGCCTCTCCCGGGAACGTAAAGCTTGCCTTCTCTGTTCCAAATGGGCTATAATGGTGCTCCAAATGGTTCAACAAGTGACTTTCGACGAGATGGTGAAGGTGTTCGGCGGCCGAAAGAGCCTCGGCGGAGGTTCGCTGCGGTCGTACTTCGATTTCGATCGGGTGATTCACGAAGGGTTACCGGTTTCGGCCTTTCGCCACGCGATCGAGTCGTTGGAGCAGCCGGAGACGACGGTGGTCGAAGGGATCGGAATCTCGCGCACGACGCTCGGCCGCCGAAAGCAAGCCGGGCGACTGGGCTTTGTGGATTCCGAACGTGCGGTTCGCCTCGGTGCGATCATCGCGCTCGGACGGGTCGCGCTGGGATCGACGCGGGCCGTCGGGCGTTGGCTCCTAAGGGCGAACTCGGCACTCGGCGGTGAGATCCCGATTCGATTGCTGCAGACTGACGTCGGCGCACGCCAAGTCGAAGCGGTGCTTGGGCGAGCATTGCTGGGCGGGTACAGTTGATGGACGTCTACCGAATCGGTTATCGCGTCTTCGCCAAGGACCCTCTCGACGGAGAGGGTTCGTTCTTGTACGGGGGCCGTTGGTCGAGTCCCGGAACGCGCATGGCGTACACATCGACGACGCTGACGCTTGCGATGGCAGAATTCCTCGCCCACGTGAAAGTCGACGACTTCGACATCGATACGCCGCCCGCACTCATCTACGTGAGGGCGACGTTTCCGGATGCCGGCGTACTGACGATCGATCAGATCGGCGCAACCCTTCCGGTCGGCTGGGACGAGGTTCCGGCGCCGGCTGTCGATGCCGCGTTAGGTGACGCGTGGACTCGCAGCGGAAAGTCTCTTGCGCTGCTCGTGCCCTCCGTTCACGTTCCGATCGAAACACCGGAGAGAAACGTTCTGATCAACCCACTGCACCGAGATTTCAAGCGCGTGACAATCAGCGTTCGCGAGTTCGTGTACGACCGACGACTCCTTGCCGCTCGCGGAATGGCTGCCGGCGCAAGGATTAAAGGGCGCACCTCATCCCCATCGCGCCGAAGAACCTGACGGTCAGTGGTCGTTGTACCAGCGTTTGAGGAGGAGAATGCGTTCGCGGCCTTCGGAGCGGCGGAAGCCGTCGGCTTCTTCGGTAGTTAGCGGGTCGTGAAAGATGCGGTCGGACGCATATTCGGACCATTGCCGCAGCGCGTGTGCGCCGCACGACGTGCACCGCACAAGGTCCCAATCGACGCCCTCGGTGTGACCGAGCTCCTCCTCAAGCTCGAACGCGGGGTTTCCGCAGCAGTCCATGAACGCCCTATACCGCATCACGTCATCGACTCCGACTTTCTGCGGCGCTCCAAGTAGCGGCAGGCGCCTCATGCGCCGTTCGACAAAGCCGTGCCGATGCGTGGACCGCTCGATGGCGTACGAGTGCTGGAGTTCGCCGGAATCGGGCCAGCGCCGTTCTGCGCGATGCTGCTCGCCGATCTCGGTGCCGACGTCGTCCGCGTCGAGCGCGCCGGCGACGAACCCTACTTCAGGCGCGCGGATCCGGTCACGACGCGCGGCCGCAGCATGCTCGCGCTCGATTTGAAAGCGCCGGATGGGTTCGAACTTGCGCTAGCCGCACTGGAGCACGCTGACGTGCTGCTCGAAGGCTTCCGACCCGGCGTGATGGAGCGGCTCGGACTCGGCCCCGAGGTCGCGCTCCGCCGCAACCCGCGGCTGATCTACGGCCGTATGACGGGCTGGGGTCAGAGCGGTCCGCTCGCGCACGCCGCCGGGCACGATATCAACTACATCGCGCTCACCGGCGCGCTGGCCGCGATCGGCCCGGCGAACGGGCCGCCGGTTCCGCCGCTGAACCTCGTCGGCGATTTCGGCGGCGGGGCGCTGTACCTCGCGCTCGGGATCGTCGCCGCGCTCTACGAGCGCGAGCGCTCCCGTGCGGGCCAGGTGATCGACGCCGCGGTCGTCGATGGCGCTGCCTCACTCATGGCGCTCTTCCACGGAATGACCGCAAAAGGCACGCTTTCACTCGAGCGCGGCCGGCGGCTGCTCGGCGGCGACGCGCCGAATTACCGCTGCTACGAATGCGCCGACGGCCGCTACGTCGCGGTCGGCGCGCTCGAGCCGAAATTCTTCGCGGAGCTGCTCAACCGTTTAGAGATTAGCGCGAGCGCCGACGACAACTGGACGACGACCTCGCAGAAGCTCGCGGCGGCGTTCAAGCGCAAGACCCGAGACGAGTGGGCACCCCTCTTCGAAGGCACCGACGCGTGCGTGGCGCCGGTGCTCGCGCTCGACGAAGCGCCGTCGCACCCGCACCTGCGCGCGCGTGGCGTCTATGCCGAGCTGGACGGGATCGTCCAACCCGCGGCGGCGCCACGCTTTTCGCGCACGCCGGGCGAGGAGCGCAATGCGGCGGACGAGAGCGGCCACGACGCGCTGCGGCGCTGGGGCGTCGAGGCGGGATAGCGGCGCAGTGCAAACGCCTTCGCGCGGCGTAGTAGCGCGCGATGGCCGCCACACCGACGACGCCGCTCACCGCCGATGAGCTCGAACGGCTCCGGCGCTATGACACGTGCACGGTCGCGAACGCCATCGAGACCTTCGATGTGCGGCCGCGCACGGCCGGTTTCGCCTCGCCGGAGATCCGCTGCATCTTCCCACAGTTCGGCGTGATGGTCGGCTATGCCGTGACGGCGCGTGCGCGGGCCAGCGCTCCGGCGAACGGAAGCTACTCGCGCCACGGCTGGTGGGATGCGATCGTCGCGTCACGGTCGCCGCGTGTTGCGGTCATTCAGGATCTCGACGATCCGCCCATCGGCGCGTTCTGGGGCGAAGTGCAGTCGAACATCCACCGCGCGCTGGGCTGCGAAGGCGTCGTGACGAACGGCGGCGTGCGCGACCTGCGCGAAGTCGAGGCGCTCGGCTTTCAGTACTTCGCCGGCTCGGTGATGGTCTCGCACGCGTACGTGCACATGGTCGACTTCGGAACGCCGGTAACGATCGGCGGCCTGCAGATTCGCGCCGGCGACCTCATCCACGCCGACCGCCACGGCGTCCAGGTGATCCCGCCGGAGATCGCGCGCGCGATCCCCGACGCAGCCGAGAAGGTGATCGCGCACGAACGCAAGATCATCTCGCTCTGTCAGTCGCCCGAATTCACCCTCGACGAACTGAAGCGAATCGTGCCGTAATCGTTCCACCGTGGCTTCAGCCGCAGGTAGCAGTACTCCGGAGCGCGCTAAAAGTTTTCAGTCGCATCGAACAATTGTGCGGCACATTGATATAATGACGAAGGCTCGAGTCGTCTCCTATTGGTGAATCGTGCCGGACGAGGACCGTTGCTCGGAGTGCGGATGCGATCCCGAACTGGAGCTTGTCGTCGTCGTGCGTGCCGGCGCTGAATAGCGCTGCGGCTGGGCGGGCGGCTGCGGCGGCGGGACGTAGCGCTGCGTCTGCGGCGGCGCTTCGTAGCGCTGGGCCGGTGCGGAGTAGGTTCGCGCCGGTTCGTTCGTGCGCGCCGGCGCCTCGTTGGTTCGCGCCGGAGTCTCGTACGTGCGGACCGTGCGCGGCGCGCTCGTGTCGAAGCGTGTCCAGGCCGGCGTGTCGTGCGCCGTGCGCGGCGCGGCGGTCGAAGCGGCCGGCTTTCCGCCGGTTTGCGCGCCGTCGATCACGGTCACGCCGGACGCCGTTGTGCGCACGCCGGTTGGCGTTCCGCGGCTCGTGCCGAAGCGCGCCCACGGATCGTTCACCCTGCGCTCGGCCGTCGGCGCCGCGTTGAGGTTCTGCACCTTCACCGGCGTCGTCGTGCGCGGCACGCGCGGCGCTGAAACGACGTGCGGCTGGGTCGGCGTTTGCTGGAACTGCGTTGTCACCGCGCGCGTTACGGCGGCGATCGCGGCGCGCTGCTGCTCGAACGGCGTGCGCCGCACGACCGTGGGGTTGCCGGCGAACTGGCGCTGCATCAAGGCCGGCTTCAGCGCGAGCTGCGGCGATACGGGGCGTTCGCTGTAGCGCAGGCTCGCGACGGTCGGAACGACGGGGACCGGACCGCGCACGATCTCCACGTGGCGCTGCTGCGGCGGCGTCGTGTAGCGATGCTGGAACTGTCCGTTTTGGAAGTCGTGGCGAGGGACGTACGTGACGCCGTTGTACTTCGCGTTGCCGTAGGTGCGCGCGACGTCGTCCCAGTCGTGATGGTGGTGATGGTGCCAGTCGTTGTCGAAGTTGTTCGAGACGTAGACGATCGACGCGCTGTTGCCGAAGCCCCACCACGGGTTGAACGGATCGAGCGGGCTCAGCGGCACCCAGCCGATGTTGCCGAAGCCCAGACCGAGTCCGCTGCCGAAGGTGAAGAAGCCGACCAGCGCGGGGCTCCATACGGTGACGAACGGATTGGGATACCAGCACCAGCCATAGCGACTGTTATGGTACCAGCGGCCGTAGTGATACGGCGCCCAGCCCCATGGCTCGTAGCCGATCCAGGTCCAGCCGAAATTGTCTTCCCACGCCCAGCGCCCGTCGCGGTACGGCGCCCAGCCCGGCGCGACGTTGTACGGAACCCAAACGCGGCCGTAGCTCGAGTCGCTCACCCACTGACCATAGGAATCAAGATCGGCAAGCCCCGCGACGCCCGGCGCGAAGTAGTCGCCGCTGCCGAGCGCGCGCTGCGCGAGCAGGTCGCGCGCAATGTTGAACGCGTCGAAGTCGTCGTCGGCGATCAGGTTCACCGACTGCAGCACCGGATTCGCCGCCGGGCCGCTCGCGAGCAGCGTCGATCCGGTCGAGAGCGAGCGCGTCTCCTGCGGCGTGACGACATCGGCGATCCCCGAGCGGACGGTGATCTGCGTGCGCCCGTCTGCGTCAACCGAGACGCGGTACGCGCCTTGCGTGCGCGGGCGCAGCGAGACCGACGGCGTGTCAATCTGCGAGCGGCCGTCGAGGCCGCGCAGCAGGCGCAGCTCGACCGTGCCTTCGGCGAGCTGCAGCTCGCGGTCGGCCGTGTCGAGGTGCGTGAACCGCATCTGCACGCCGGCGCCGAGCCGCACCGCGGCCGTCGCGTCGAACTCGATCTCGGCGCGCGCGTTCTCGCCGGTGGTGACGTAGTCCCCCCCGAGCACCGGCGCGTTGATTACCGCGGTCGTCGCCGTCGCCGAGTCGCCGCGCTGCACCGCGACCGAACCGCGAATGTAGCTGATCCGCGCGACGCCGACGCCGGAGGGGCTCGCCGCAACGGCCGCGTCGGAGTCGGCGCGGGCGGCGAGCGGGACGAAGACGGAAAACAGAAGGGCCGCGGCCGCGGCGAGCGCGACAGGCCGGCGAACGAGCGATGAATGCATGGACCGCCTCCGCAGCGGGTGGTGATACTTCAACGTGCGCGCCGCGCGCGGAAGTTGCGCGCGCCCGGTGCCGTTGCGCTCACGCTTTCTCCAGGACGTACGTCCCGGGAGCGTCGGCGAGCGGACGGTAGCGTTCATTTCCCATCCCCGGCGGCGCCGGTTTTTTCTCCGGCGAGCGCTGTTCCAGCCAAGCCGTCCAGTCCGGCCACCACGAGCCTTCGTGCTTCGGCGCGGCGGCGAGCCACACGTCGGGATCCGGCGGGTTGGACGCGCCGGGCGGCGGCCCCCACCAGACGGCTTTCTTCTTCGCCGGCGGGCTGATGATGCCGGCGATGTGCCCCGACGCGCCGAGCCGGAAGGTCGTCTCGCCGCGGAACAGCCGCGTCATCGCGTAGACCGAGCGCCACGGCGCGATGTGGTCTTCCGAAGTCGCAACGCAGTACGTGTCGAGCTTCACCTGCCGCAGGTCGATCGGGACGCCGTCGACATCCAGCACGTCCGGCTTGGCGAGGTTGTTCTCGACGTACATGTTGCGCAGGTAGTACGAGTGCGTCGCGCGCGGGATGCGCGTCGCGTCGCTGTTCCAGTACAGCAGGTCGAACGCGGGCGCGTCTTTGCCGAGCAAGTAGCGGTTCACCGCGACGCCCCAGATCAGATCGTTCGCGCGCAGCATGCTGAACGTGTCGGCCATCTCGCGCCCGCCGAGCACGCCCTGCTCGTTCATCCGCTCCTCGATGTACGCCAGTGCCTCGCCGGACAGGAACGAGATGATCTCGCCCGGATCGGCGAAGTCCACCAGCGCCGCGAAGAACGTCGCGGAGTTGACCAGCTTCGTCTCGGTGCGCGCGAGGTACGCCAGCGCGGTCGCGAGCAGCGTTCCGCCGATGCAGTAGCCGATCGCGTCGACGTCCTCGCTCCCGGCGATCTCCGCCGCGACGCGCGCCGCGGTCAGCGGGCCGAGCCGGATGTAGTCGGCCCAGCTCAGGTCGGCGAGCGCGGCGTCCGGATTGCGCCACGAGATCACGAACGTGTTGCGTCCGGCGTCGGTCGCGTACTTCACGAAGCTGTTCGACGCTTGCAGGTCGAGGATGTAGAACTTGTTGATCCAAGGCGGGACGATGACCAGCGGGCGCGCGTAGATCTCGCCCTGCGTCGGCGCGTACTGGATCAGCTCGATCAGCTCGTTGCGGAAGACGACGCTCCCCGGCGTCGTCGCGACGTTCTGCCCCACCGCGAACGCTTTCTCGTCGACCAGCGCCGGGCGGCCCGCGTTCTGGCGCGCGTCCTCGAGCACGTTCTGCATCCCGCGCTGGAAGTTGGCCCCGCCGGTGCGCAGCGCTTCCTGCAGCACCTCGGGGTTGAACCACGGGACGTTCGTCGGCGACATCGCGTCGCAGAACTGCTTGGCGAAGAACTTCACCCGGCGTTTCGTCGTCTCGTCGATTCCTTCGGCGTTGTCGACCGAGTCCAGCACCGCTTTGGTCGCGAGCAGATACCCTTGCTTGAGCGCGTCGAAGTACGGGTTCGTCGTCCACGCCGGGTTGGCGAAGCGGCGGTCGGCGGACTCCGGCTCGATAACGGCGTCGCCGGCCGGCGGCTCGGCGTTCGCGGCCGCGCTCGCGTCGCGCGAGGCGACCTCGCCGAGCGAGCGGACGAGGTCCGCTTGCGCTTCGAGCAGCTTCCCCGGCGTCGTCATCATCGCGCGCCAGACTTCCATCGACATCGCGCCGACGCCGAGCGGGTCGAACGGGTTCTTCGTGCTCATCGGGGCCTCCGTAGTTCTACGGACGCCCTGCCCGCCCCCCGAGCGCTACCGTGGAGCTATGGAACCCCGCCACGCGCTCTCGCTCGATTCTGGCGCGCCCTTCGACAAGCTCAGGGTGACACCGCAGAAGCTCGGGATGACGTCGATGACGTCGGACGACGACGATCCGGCGACGTATGCGCGCAACGTTGAGAACTACGTCGGGACGGTTCGCGTGCCGGTTGGGCTCGCGGGGCCGCTGACGGTCCACGGCGGCGCGGCGCGCGGGACGTACTACGTTCCGCTGGCGACGACCGAAGCGGCGCTGGTCGCCTCGTACAGCCGCGGCGCACAGCTGCTGACGCGCGCCGGCGGCTGCACGGCGCGTGTCCTGGACGCGCGGATGCGGCGCGCGCCGGTGTTCACGTTCGCCGACCTGCGCGAGACGACGCTGGTCGCGCTGTGGGCGCGCGAAAACTTCGCGCGCTTGCGCGACGCGGCAGAGGCGACGTCGCGCCACGCGAAGCTGCTCGCCCTTGAGCCGCTGATCGAAGGGAATCATCTCTACCTCGACTGCGCGTACGCGACCGGCGAGGCCGCCGGGCAGAACATGGTCACGTTCGCGACCGAAGCGCTGTGCGCGGAAGTGCTCGCGGGCGCACCCGTGCGCCCGCGCTCGTTCGCGGTCGAGTCGAACGCATCGGGCGACAAGAAAGCCGCCGCGAACGCGTTGCTGACGACGCGCGGCCGGCGGGTCTGCGCCGACGCCACCGTTCCGGCGGCGCTGCTCGAAGAGCGCTTGCGCGTCACGCCGGCGCTGCTGGCGGCGTACTGGCGCACCGGCGCCGTCGCGGCCGCGCTGACCGGGACCGTCGGCATCCAAGGGATGTACGCGAACGCGCTCGCTGCGTTCTATCTCGCGACCGGGCAGGACGTCGCGTGCGTCGCCGAGTCGGCGGTCGGCATCACGCGGTTCGACGTCGCGCCCGACGGCGCGCTCTACGCCTCCGTGACGATGCCGAACGTGATCGTCGCGACGGTCGGCGGCGGAACCGGCTTGCCGACGCAGCGCGCCGCCGCGCGGCTGCTCGCGCGCGACGACATGCCGCTGACCGCCGACGCGCTCGCCGAGATCGTCGCCTCGATCGTGCTCGCCGGCGAGATATCGCTCGTGGCGTCGCTCTGCGCGCACGAGTTCGCCTCGGCGCACCACCGCTTCGCGCGCTGTGGCGCGAACGCGCCGGCCGCGGTGCCGGCATGAACCGCTGGCTCGTCTACGCGCGCGAGCGCTTTCCGCTGGCGCAGAACGGCGCGCTGATCGCGGCGTTCAGCGCCTCGGCGATCGCGTTCTCCGCGCTCGTCCGCGGCGCCGGGCATTTCCCGGCCTGGTACTTGCTCGCCGCCGGGTTCGCGTCGTCGTTCCTGATGTTCGCCCTGCTGCGGATCGCCGACGAGTTCAAGGACGCCGACGACGACGCGCGCTGGCGCCCGTACCGGCCGGTTCCGCGCGGCCTGGTGACGCTGCAGCAGCTCGCGGTTGCCGGCGCAACCTGCATGGGGCTGCAAGTGGCGATCGCGCTGGCGGTGAACGTGCGGCTCGTTCCCGAGCTGCTCGTGGTGTGGGCGTGGTTCGCGCTGATGAGCAAGGAGTTCTTCGCGCGCGAGTGGCTGCGCGCGCACCCGCTCGTCTACATCGCCTCGCACATGGTGATCGTCCCGCTGATCGACTGGTACGTGAGCTCGTTCGACTGGCTGGTCGCCGGCGTTCCGGCGCCGTCCGCGCTGGGCTGGTTCCTCGCGGTGACCTTCTTGAACGGGCTCGTCGTCGAAGTCGGGCGCAAGATTCGCGCGCCGCAAGACGAGGAGCCCGGCGTCGAGACGTACACCGCGCTGTGGGGCCGCGCCGGCGCGACGGCGGTGTGGGCCGGCGCGATCGCGTGCAACGTCGCGCTCGCGACGGTCGCGGCCGCGCACGCCGGCTTCGGGCGCGTCGATGTGATCGTCTTCGGCGCGCTCGCGCTCGCCGCCGCCGCGTGCGCGCTCGCCTTTCTGCGCTCGCAGCGCGCCGGCAGCGGCCGCCGCATCGAGCAGATGACCGGCGCCTGGACCCTCGGTTCGTACCTTTTCCTCGGCATCGTCCCGCTCGGAGTGCACGTGCTTCAATGATCGTTTTGAAATCGCTCGCGCAAAGCGGCATCCTCTTCCCCGACGACCCCGAAGCGGCCGACCCCGCTCGCGTCGGCGGCAAAGCCGCCGGACTCGCCCGCCTGCGCGACGCCGGCTGCAACGTCCCACCGTGGTTCGTCGTCACCCCCGACTGCAAGGACGACGACGCAGCGAAAGCGGCACTGGCAAGGCTCGCTACGCCACAATCTCCTCCTGAGCCGCCACAATGTCATCCTGAGCTCGTCGAAGGATGCGGCACCATCACGACCTATGCGGTGCGCTCCTCGGCAGTCGTCGAAGACGGCACGAACGCCTCGTACGCCGGACAGTTCACGAGCCTGCTCTTCGTTCCGCACGACGGCATACCGGACGCGATCCGCACGGTCCGCGCCTCCGCGTCGAGTGCCGGGCTCAGCGCGTACGTCTGCAATGCGGCGAAAGAGGCGAGCGACGGGAATGTCGAACATGCCGGAACGCGCACGACGATGCCGGTGATCGTGCAGCGCATGATCGACGGCACGGCGAGCGGCGTGGCGTTCGGGATCGATCCGGTCGACGGCTCCGACGTCGTCGTGGTCACCGCGGCGCCCGGCCTGGCTTCGGCAATCGTCGGCGGCGACGCGTCGACCGACGCGTGGCGCGTCGCGCGCGACGGAACGATCGCCGCTCGCGCGATCGCCGAAAAGGATCGCATGCACGTGCGCGCACCGCACGGCGGGACGCTCGCGGTCGCGGTCGATGGCGCGCTGCGAAGCGAGCCCGCGCTGGACGACGACGCGGTCCAGACCGTCGCCTCGCTGGCGCGGCGGATCGCGAACGCCGCCGGCGCGCCGCAAGACGTCGAGTTCACCTTCACCGGCGGAACGCTGTGGGCGCTGCAAGCGCGGCCGGTGACGGCGAGCGCGGGAGCGCCGGTGGCGATCTGGGACGACAGCAACATCGCCGAAAGCTACGGCGGCGTCGTCGGCGCGCTGACGTACTCGTTCGCGCGCCACGCGTACGCCGAGGCGTACCGCGCGTTCTTCCGGCTGGTCGCGGTGCCGCGCACGACGATCGACGCCCATGCCGGCGCGTTCGAAGGCCTGGTCGGGCGCATCGAGGGCCGCATGATGTACGACCTCGTCCAGTGGTATCGCATGCTGGCGCTGCTCCCGGGCTACCGGCTCAACCGCCGCCTGATGGAAGAGATGATGGGCGTGCGCGAAGCGATGCCCGCCGAGATCGCCGACGCGATCGCCCGTGAATGCCGCCGCGGGCCCCTGCACGACGCCGCGCTGCTGGCGCGCACCGCACTAGCGCTGACGATCGCGGCCGCGCGGCTGCCGCGCGAGGTGCAGCGCTTTCACGCGCACGTCGAGACGACGCTCGCCGGCGGGCTCGCTTTTCGACAAGCTCAGGATGACAAGGCTGCTTCGCCGGTCGAGCTCGTGCGCGAGTACCGGCGGCTCGAACGCGCGCTGCTCGAGCGCTGGAACGTGCCGATCGCCAACGACTTCTTCGTGATGCTGTCGTTCGGACTGCTCAAGCGCGCCGCCGCCGCGTGGTGCGGCGACACGTCGCTCGCGCCCGCGCTGCTGTCGGGGAACGGCGGAATGCTCAGCGCCGAGCCGGCGCGCGCGGTGCAGCGCCTCGCCGCCCTCGACGCCGCCGGCGACCGCGACGCGTTCGAGACGGAGCTCGCGGCGTACCTTGATCGCTTCGGCGACCGCTGCGAGAGCGAGCTCAAGCTGGAAAGTCCGACGCTGCACGACGATTCGCGCCCGCTGCTCGAAGCGATAGCGCGGCTGCGCCATGCGCCGCTCGCCGAGCTCGCGCGCGCGGATATCACGCTGCGGAGCGCCGCCGAACACCGTGCGCGCGCCGCGTTGCGCGCCAATCCGGTGCGCGCGTTGATTTTCGCGCGGCTCACCGCGTGGGCGCGGGCGCGCGTGGTCGCGCGCGAGAACTTGCGCTTCGAGCGGACGCGCGTGTTCGGACGCGTTCGCCGCATCGTCGTCGCGCTGGGCGAGGCGCTCGTGCGGCGCGGCGTGCTGGACGACGCGCGCGACGTCTTCCACTTGACGATCGATGAGCTGCTCGGGTTCGTCGAGGGGACGAGCGCGTGCCGCGATCTGCGCGGGCTCGCCGCGGTGCGCCGCGCCGAGAGCGCCCGCTTCACCGCCGCGCCGGCGCCGCCGAACCGGTTCGCGACGCGCGACCTGCCCGTCGCGCCGCTGCTCCGCACGGAAACTGCCGTGCAAGACGACGCGCTTCGCAGCGGAACGCCGTGTTGTCCGGGGACCGTGCGCGGGCGCGTCCGCGTCGTGCGCGATCCGCGCGAGACGCTGCGGCGCGGCGAGATCCTCGTCGCCGAGCGCACCGATCCGAGCTGGGTGGTGCTGTTTCCGGCCGCGGCGGCGATCCTGGTCGAGCGCGGCAGCCAGCTCTCGCACGCGGCGATCGTCTCGCGCGAGATGGCGATTCCGTCGGTCGTCGCAATCCGCGGGCTGACGACCTGGCTGCACGACGGCGATCTGGTCGAGCTCGACGGCGCGACCGGCGTCGTGCGCCGGCTGGATGAAGCGTCATGACGAACGCGCTGCGCTACGCACAATGCTGGGAGGACGCCGACGTGCTGGTCGCCGCGCTCGGCGTGCGTCCCGGCGGAACTTACGTCGCGATCGCCTCGGCGGGCGACAACGCGCTTGCGATGCTGACCGCCGGACCGGCGCGCGTGATCGCGCTCGACCGCGAGCCCGCCCAGCTCGCCGCGCTCGCGCTGCGCGTCGCGGCATACCGCACGCTCGAGCACGGCGAGCTCCTGGCGATGGTCGGCTCGCGGCCGCACGACGACCGGCTCGCGCTCTACGCGCGCTGCCGCCCGCTGCTCGACGACGATGCGCGCGCGTACTGGAATGCACGTCCCGCTGCGGTGCGCGCCGGCATCGGCAGCGCCGGGCGCTTCGAGCGCTATCTCGCGCTCTTCCGCACCGCCGTGATGCCGCTCATCCACTCGCACGCAACCGTCCGCGAGCTGCTGGCGTGCGGGGACGGCGAGCGCGCGCGCTTTTACGACGAGCGCTGGAACACGCTGCGCTGGCGGCTCGCGTTCCGCGCGTTCTTCGCGCGCCCGGCGATGAGCGCGCTCGGGCGCGACCCGCGGTTCTTCGCCCACGCGGACGGCCCGGTCTCCGAGCGGCTGCTGGCGCGGATCGCGCACGCGCTGCGCGAAGACGACGCCGGCGCGAACCCGTACCTGCACTGGATCCTCACCGGCGCGCACGGCGAGGCCCTCCCGCTCGCGCTGCGGCCGGAGTCGTTCGATGCGATCCGTGCAAGCCTCGACCGGCTGGAGATCCGCCGCAGCTCGCTCGAAGCGTTCGTCGCCGACTACGACGGCGCGCCGGTCGACGGCTGGAATCTCTCCGACGTCTTCGAGTACGTCGATGACGAGACGTACCGCTCGCTGCTCGCGCGCATCGCTGCGGTCTCCGCGCCGCGCGCGCGGCTGGCGTACTGGAACATGCTGGTCCCGCGCCGCCGTCCCGAGACGCTGGCGCCGTTCCTCGCCGAGCGCGAGGACGTCGCCGCGCCGCTGCGCGCGCGGGACCGCGTCCCGTTCTACGGCGACTTCGTGGTGGAGGAAGCGCGATGAACGCCGCCCTCACCGCGGTCTGCGCACTCGTTCTAGCGCTGCTCGTCGGCGGAATCGGTCTGCTCGCGCGCCGCTTCGCGTGGGAGCCGGAGCTCGCGCGCAAGGTCTCGCACGTCGCCGTCGGCCTCGCGTGCCTCGCGCTGCCGTTCGTCTTCGCGGGCGTTGCGCCGGTCCTCGCGCTCGCCGCGGTCGCGTGCGCCGGACTGCTCGCGCTCCGCGCCGTGCCGGTGTTGCGCGCGGGGTTGGGCTGCGCGCTGCACGGCGTCGCGCGCCGCTCGCTCGGCGAGTTCGCCTTCGTCGGCGGCGCGACGCTGGCGTTCGCGCTGGCGCACGATCATTTTCCGGCCTACGCCGCGGCGATTCTCACGCTCGCGCTCGGCGACGCCGCCGCCGCGCTCGTCGGACGCCGCTTCGGCCGGCATCCCTACGTCGTCGGCAACGCGCGCAAATCGTTCGAAGGCTCGGCGGCGTTCTTCGCCGTCGCCGCGCTCGTCTGCGCGCTGATTCCGGGCGCGGTGAGCATCGCAGCGGTCGCGGCGTTCGCGCTGGTGACGACGCTCGCCGAAGCGCTCGCCGGCGACGGCTTCGACAACGTCGCGATCCCGCTCGCCGGACTGCTCGCGCTGCGGCTGTTCCCGGGAGTCTCGGCATGACGACGACCGCCGCATCGCTCGACACGGCGCACCCCGACGAGACGCTGCAATCGCTCGCCGGCGGAGAGTGTCGCGCGCGCTGCTCGTTGTGGTGGCGCGACACGCCGCTGCACGCCGGGCGGCGAACGGGCTTCATCGGCGCGGTCGTGTCGTCGGACGAGCGCGCGCTCGCAGCGCTCCTCGCGCGCGCCGCAGAGCGGCTGCGCGGCGAAGGCTGCGCGCTCGCCGTCGGACCGGTCGACGGCAACACCTGGCACCGCTACCGGCTCGTCACCTGGACCGACGGCACGCCGCCGTTCCCGCTCGAGCCGCACTCGCCGCTCGCGGCGACGGCGCCGTGGGAACGCGCCGGTTTTACTCCGCTGGAAACCTATTCGTCGTTGCGCGACGACGCGCTCGGAGAGCGTGACCCGCGCGTTCCCGCGCTTGCCGCCAAGCTGCGCGAAAACGGCGTGACGCTGCGCGCGCTGAACGTGCAGCGCTTCGAGGAGGAGCTGGCGCAGATTCACGCGCTGGCGCTGCGCGGCTTCCGCGACGCGCCGCTCTTCACGCCGATCGGCTTCGATGAGTTTGCCGCGCTCTACCGTCCGCTCGCGCCGCTGCTCGACGCACGGCTCTGTCCGCTCGCCGAGATCGACGGCCGGATCGGCGCCGTGCTGTTCGCGTTGCGCGACCCGCGCGCGCCGGAGACCGTCGTGCTGAAAACCGTCGTGCGCGACGCCGACCGCCGCCTCGCCGGGGTGGGCTTCGTTCTGGCCGACACGGCGCGCGCAGCGGCGCACGCGCTCGGCGCGACGCGCGCGATCTCCGCGCTGCAGCACGACGGCACCGTCGCGCGCTCGCTCGCGCAGCGCGCCGCCGTCTTCCGCCGCTACGCCGTCTTTGCGAAGGAGCTATCGTGAACGTCGCCGAGATCCTGTGCGCCCGCGCCGCCGTGCACCCGCAGCGCGTCGCGCTGCACGACGCGGGGAGCGGCAAGCAGCTGACGTACGGGCAGCTCGACGCGGCGAGCGCGCGCGTCGCCGCCGCGTTGCGCGCGCGCGGGCTGCGTCCCGGTGAAACGGTGCTGATCGTTCACTCGGTCGGGATCGAGCTGTACGCCGCGTTGATCGGGATGCTGCGCGCCGGAGCCGTGCCGGCGATTCCGCCGCCGGGCGCCGACCTGCGCGCGCTCGCGCGCTGCGCCGCGCAGCATCCGCCGCGCGCCGTGCTCGCCGGCGGACTCGGTTGGGCCGCGCTCGCCGCGATTCCCGCGGTGCGCCGCGCCGTTCTGCTGACCACCTCGTCTGCGCCGTTCGCATTCGACGTCGTGCATGCGCGAAACGCCGCGAACGCGCACGGGCGCGCACTCACAGACGGCACGCTGGAGCCCCGTCACAACGACGAGCCTGCCATGCTGACGTTCACCTCGGGCAGCACCGGCGAGTCGAAGGCGCTCATGCGCTCGCATGGCGTCGCGCGCGCGCAAGTCGCCGCGCTCGGGGAAGCGCTGCGGCTCGACGGCGCGGTCTCGCTGTGCACGATGCCGATCGTGCTGCTCGCGGAGCTGGCGGCCGGCGCGACGTGCCTGTTGCCGGACGTCGACCTGCGCCGTCCGGCCCGCGTCGACGCCGCACGACTCGCCGAGACGATGCGCGCGCACGGGGTCGCGCGCATCGTCGCCTCGCCGGCATTGCTCGCGAACCTCGCTACCGTGCTTCGTGCGCGCAATGAGACGCTGCCGGCGCTGCGCTTCATCGCCTCCGGCGGCGCGCCGGTGATGCCGCCGCTCGTCGACGCGCTGCGCGCAATCGCACCGAACGCGCGCATCGTTGCCGCGTACGGCAGCACCGAAGCGGAGCCGATCGCGCGGCTCGACGCGGACGACGTCACCCCCGCCGATCACGCAGCGATGCGCCGCGGCGCAGGTTTGCTCGCCGGGGTCGAATGCTGCCCCGGCACCGTCGCGATCGTTGCGACCGAGCGCGGCGCCGTGACCGGACCGTTTCCGCACGACGACGACGTCGAACGCCGCGCGCTCCCGCCGAACGCCGTCGGCGAGATCGTCGTCTGCGGGCCGCACGTCGTCGAGCACTACCTCGACCGCGGTGCCGACGCGACGACGAAGATCCGCGCCGGCGCGCGCATCTGGCACCGCACCGGGGACCTCGGCTACCGGGACGCGCGCGGGCGGCTGTGGCTGGTCGGCCGCGCGGCCGGCCGGATCGACGACGCGCGCGGCACGCTGGAGCCGCTGCGCGTCGAGTGCGCGCTCTCGTATCTGCCGGGGATCGCGCACAGCGCGCTCGCCGCGGCGGACGGCGCGCGCGTGCTGGTCGTCGAGCCGCTCGCCGGACATGCGATCGACGAGCGCGCGGTGCGCGCGGCGGTCGCCTTCGCGCAGATCGACCGCGTCGTCAGCGCGCCGGTCCCGGTCGACCCGCGCCACAACGCGAAAGTCGACTACGCGGCGCTGCAGCGTCTGGTCCGCCGGTTCACGCGTGCAGCCTGACTATGCGGCGGCCCTGCGGCGCTGCGAAGCGCTGGCGCAGCGCGACGACGAGTCGATCCACGCGCGCGGCGGAACGAAGCTGCTCCATCACGGCGCGCCGACGCGCCGCGCGGTGGTGCTCCTGCATGGACTGACCGCGAGCCCGATGCAGTGCGCCGCGCTCGCGCACCGGCTCCACCAATGCGGCGACACCGTGCTCGTGCCGCGGCTGCCGGGCCACGGCGCGCGCGACCGGCTGACTCCGCAACTTCGAGAAGTGCGCGCGCACCAGCTCGTCGAGGCGGCCGGCGAAGCGCTTGCGATCGCGCGCGGGCTGGGAACGTCGGTGACCGTCGCCGGATTTTCGCTCGGCGGGCTGCTCGCGCTGTGGCTCGCGCAGCACGAAACGTTCGACCACGCGCTTGCGATTGCGCCGTTTCTGGGCGTCGCGTGTCTCCCGCACGGCGCGACGACCGCGCTCGCCCGCGTGCTGCACCGCCTCCCCAACGTCTTCTTGTGGTGGGACCCGATCCGCCGCGAGCGGCACATGCCCGACCACGGTTATCCGCGCTTTCCGACGCACGCCATCGCCGAGTCGCTCGGGATCGCGACCGGGCTGCTCGGGATCGCGCGAGTCGCCCCGCCGCGCACGAAGCGGATAACGATCGTCACCAACGCGAGCGAGACCGCCGTCAACAACGTCGCGGCGCGCGCGCTCGAGCGCGCATGGACTGCACACGGCGCGGCGCGGATCGAGCACCACCGCATCACCGGGCTCCCGCCCTCGCACGACGTCATCGAGCCGCTGCGGCCCGGCGCGCTCGCGCGCCGGGCCTACCGCGTCGTGTTGCCGCTGCTCTACGCGACGCCGCCCTGAGCGCTACATCTCGTAGTCGATGTAGAGGTCGTTGTTCGGTCCGGTCTTGAAGATCTGAGGCACGGCCCCGACGCCTTGCGTCGGCGGGACCGCCTTGCCGCTGGTATTTTCCGCCGCGGTGAGCTGAACCATGTCGGCACGGGCAAGCTGATCGTTCGTTTGCGCCTTGAGCGCGACCATCAGTGGGCCGCGCGGCACCTCGGAGTTGTTCTTCACGCTGCCGTACGCGCCGGGCTCGGTCGAGCACATCGCGACGACGCCTTTGCGGAGCGCCGTCACCGCGTCTTTCGGGTTGGCGTTGGTGCTTCCGTGGTGACCGACCTTGTAGAAGTCGAGCTTGCCGAGGATCTCTTTGGCGGTCGCGCTGAGCTGCGGGTCGTTGCCCTGCTGGGCGCTGCCGAACAGCCAGTTGTCCCAGTTCCCCCATTGCGCGTCGCCCGGAAAGAGCAGCGTCTTCCCGTTGAAGGTGAAGAGCACGACCAGGCTCTGGTTGTTGATCGTGTTGTCGGCTTTCGCCGCCATTGCGATGTGGAGGCTCGGCTGGTTGCCGCCGATGAGGTCCTCGATCTGGGCGGCCGAGAACAGCGCGAACGCGTCGTCCGGGTAGTCGGCTTTCGTCCCCTCGAACCTCGGGCTGAGCCGCGCGGGCGCAGCGCCGTCGTCGACGTTGCCGGCGAGGTACTGATGCGCCTTGTTGTCCACGATCGCGATCAGGTCTTTATCTCGCGGCGGGCCGAGGATCTGCGCGGTCAGACCGGCCTTGACGAGCGAGTCGGGGAGCGTCGGCGTCTGACCGGCTTCATAGAAGTCGACCGGAGCCGTGTTGGCAAACCCCCCGTGCAACGTTTTCAGCGCCGCCGCGTTCCCCCCGCCCATGGAGGGATCGCCGGTGATGTTGGCGGCCATCTGCTGGTATTGCGCGTTGTCCGCGTCCTGCGCCGCCGCTTGCGCCAGCGGTGCTTTCAGTTGTTCCGCTACCGCGGTGAGGGCCGCTTGGAACTTTGCGGCGTCCGGGTCGTTCGGGTTCTCGAAGTACGACATCCAGACGCGCTCGACGGTGAACGTCTTGAAGACGTCCGCGCCGACCCCGAAGCCCGAGATGTGATCGGCGTGCCGGTGGGTCATGATGATCAGCGCCAGCTGACCACCGGTGTCCTTTCTCAGCTGATCGATCGCCGTGCTGATGCTTCCGAGGTTCGCAGCGTGCACGCCGCAGTCGACCAGGATGTGCCGCGCAATGCCGTCCGACCCGGTCAGCGTCATGAGAAAGAAGTCACCGAAACCGACGCGGTACATGCGAATCCGAATCCCGGCCGACCCGCCGGTCCGATTCGCCTGACCGGACCCCGGCTGCGGAGTTGGCACCGCCGTCGGGGGCGTGGGAGTTTGAGTTGGGGTCGGACTTTCCGTCGCCGTCGGGATTCCCGGCGTTCCGGTGGACTGGGTCGGCTTCCGGCTCGCCGGTGTTCCGGCCGGACGCTTCTTTGTCGTCGAAGCTCGTTTCTTCGTACTCGAGCGCTTCTTCGCGCTCGAGCGTTTCTTCGCGCTCGAACGTTTCTTCGCGCCCGGTCGCTTCTTCGCGGTGGAACGCTTCTTCGCGGTGGAACGCTTCTTCGCGGTGGAACGCTTCTTCGCGGTGGAACGCTTCTTCGAGCTTTTGTGCTTCGTCATGACCTACACTCCACCGTGAAGGGCGTTGAAGTCGATGCGGCCGTTCGCATCGGTCAGGCCGAGCGCAGCCGCTGCGTCGCGGCGCGCGTCGCCGCTCGGATTCAAATGCTTGACGATCGCATAGCGCACTTCGGACGGCTTCTCGTCCTTTTCGTCGCCGACGGGCGCCTTTGCGATGATCAGCGTAGCGCCGGACCGCGTCGGCGGGGGCGGAGCCTGCGGGTCTTTCGGCGCCTGCGGAGTCGTCTTTTCGGTTTCGACGATCTCGACGACCATGTCGATCTTGAGCCGGCCGTCCTCGTCGGTCCGGAACGTCGGGTGGAACGACGGCACCGAGATGTCCCCGTCGCCGAAGCCGAGCTTCGCCGCTTGCGCGCTCGCGTAGGCCCGCAGGACGTCGCCGTTATGCTTCTTTTCGTTCCCCGTGAGGCCGTTCGGATCGCCGAAGATGAGCCCGTCGACCGCCGGCAACACGTCGGAATTGACGTCCGGCCAGCGCAGCGCGTCCTCGGAGAAGAACCCGGCGTCTTCCGGCACGATCCCGCGCGAGCGGAACGCCTGCATCACGGCGTCGCGCACGCCGTAGGAGTCGCTCGGGTACAGATCAAGGTCCGCAGTGATCAGCGCGCGCAGAAAGTCGCCGAACGTGATGTCGATCGGCGGGCAATAGTCGAGCGATCGCGCGCAGACCGAGAAGAAAAGCTCTGCGATCCGGCTCGCCTCGGCGGCGAGCAGCGTCGCGAGCGGCCCGGGCAGATCGACGGGATTGTCCGGCCCGCCCCCCGCGCGATAGACGCGGAACAGGTCGGCCGTCCGCTGTGTATAGACGGAGAAGTACGCATCGAACACGGCGGCGATCAAGATGGAGCCGCGGGCGTGCGGCTCCGTCTTCGTCTTGAGCTCCTGGGAGTTCGCAGGCGTGCCGAGCGCGCTGCGCAGCCCGCCGCGCAGACCTGCGACCTGCCCGAACTGGCGCGCCAGCTCGATCAACGGATTGTCTTGCGCGATCTGCGCTTGGATCTGCGCCGGGGCGGCACTTCCGTCGGGCGCCGGCGAGGAGCTCGGGGCGTCGGACCGCAGTGTCGACTCGTAGAGGCGGCCGCCGGTCCGCTGCAGCGTGTGCAGCAGGACTTCACGATGCGCGAAATGGCGGAACAGCGCGGCGAGGTCCGCGAAGGCCTCGTGGAACGCCGGTACGTCGATGTTGGTCGGCTCCATGAAATGGTCCCGGATCCCGTCGACGATCGCGTGCGTGGTTTCATGCGCGACGATGTCGTGCGAAAGGCAGGTGAAGATCGTTTGGCCCGGCACGACCTGTGCGTCGGTAGCGTCGTCGGCGCGGAAGTACCCGAACAAGATCCCGTGCACGTCGGGGCTGTAGAACGCGTTCGCCTGCACCATCGCGTGCGGGAACAGATACAAACGGTTCAGGCTCCGCGGGGCCGACTTGGTCGGGTCCTTCGGATCGGGCGGGTACCGCCAGTGAATCCGCCGGCCGAGCGCCGCCTCGAAGCGCTCGAGCGTCTCCGTCGCGACCGCGTAGACCATCTGCTGGTGAAACCGCGGATCGAACTCGGTCGGGTCGAGACCGCCGCGGATCAGAACCTTCGGATCGTCGAGCGCAACGGGAAGGTTGAACTTTTTGGTCGAGCCGTCGTAGTCGACGACGGCGATGCGCGAGCCGACAGGCCCCGGCTGCAGCGGCTCATAACGGACGTTGATCGTCATCACGTTGCCGAGATGGCGGCCCAGCGTCGGATCGAACGCGTACACTTGGAGCGGCCGATTCGCCGGCTGCGGATACTCGATCTTCGGCTCGTACAAATCGGACGCGACGCGCGCGGTTGACGGCGCCGGGGCAGGCGACGGTGTCGCGGCCGGCGCTGCCGCTCCAGAAGCACCGAGTTGAACCACGATTCACCCCCATTTCTCGGATGCACGGCGGCGCGACGGATAACGGATCCGCGCCGGGCTCATGCTCGCCTTCTAGGGAGGACCGACCGGACCTTCTCGATCCCGGACGAAGCTGGCGACTCGCTCGATCACCGGCTCGGGCGCGTCGCGGTGGGGGCTGTGGCCGACGCCCGGCACCATCAGCCGCTGCGCGCCCGGCACGGCGGCCTCGATGGCGTCGAGCTGTGCAGTCGTGCCGTATTCGTCGGCGTCGCCCTGGATCAGCAGCACCGGACAGCGCACGCGCGCCGCGTACGATTCGATGTTCCAGTCACGAAAGCGCGGGTCGAGCCAGATGTCGTTCCACCCGTAGAACGTCGCGCCGGCGTCGGTGTGGTGGCGCGCAAGCTTCGCCGGAAGATCGGTCGTCGCGTACGCGTTCTTCGCGGCGGCGATGCTGCGGACGCTGATCTCTTCGACGAAGACGTGCGGCGCCTCGAGCACCAGCGCACGCACCGCGTCGGAATGCGTGCCCGCGAAGATCAGCGCGATCGACGCTCCGTCGCTGTGCCCGAAGAGAATCGGGCATTCGACCCCGAGCTGCTCCAGCAGCTGCGGCAGCACGACTTCGCCTTCGCGGTGCATGTAGTCCGGCTCGCGCTTTTCCCGGAGCACGTCGGAGCGGCCGTAGCCGTACCGCGAGTATGCGATCACCGTGCAGCCGGTGCGTTCGCAAATGCGTTGCGGGAAGTCGCGCCACAGCGAGACCGAGCCGAGCCCTTCGTGCAGCATGACGATGGTCGGGCGCGGCGGATCGCCGTCGTAGCGCACGATCTCGAGCCGCTTGCCGTCGATCACGACATCGCCTACGGCGCTTGAGCCGGCGAGGTTCTCTCTCATCCTTGCGGGACGAGCAGCGATACGGCGATCATAGGAAAGCCTCCGGAGTCGACGCACGGGCAGGGCCTGGACTTCGGGCCGTCTACGCATTATAGTGCATGCGAGAGACTTCGCAAGCGTGATAGTGCACTCGACCGCCCACGACGACGGCGCCTTCCTCTCAGCCCTCGGGGACCGCGTGCGCGAGCTGCGGGCGCGGCGCGGCATGACGCGCAAGATCCTCGCCAAAGACTCCGGTGTCTCGGAGCGCTACCTCGCCCAGCTCGAAACCGGCCAGGGGAACGCCTCGCTGGCGATCCTGCGCCGGATCGCCCGCGCGCTCGACGTCCCGCTTCAGGCACTGATCGCCGACGCGCCGGACGATCCGGCTGAGTTGACGCAAGCCGTCGAGCTGCTGCGCCGGCTCGGCCCCGAACAGCTCGGCGAAGCGCACGCGCTGCTGCTGAAGTCGTTCGGCGCGGTGGACGCCGAGGCGCGCGCGCGGCGCATCGCGCTGACCGGGCTGCGCGGTGCCGGGAAGACGACGCTCGGCTCAGCGCTCGCCGAACGCCTCGGCGTCCCGTTCATCGAGTTGGACCGCGAAATCGAGCGCGAGAGCGGGGTCTCGCTGGCGACGATCTTCGATTTCTACGGCCAGGCCGGGTTCCGCCGGATGGAGCGCCGCTGCCTCGACCGGATCATCGAGGAGCGCCCGCGCTTCGTGCTCGCGACCGGCGGGAGCATCGTCTCGGAGCCGGCGACGTACGAGCGCCTCCTCGCCGCCTGCTACACGATCTGGCTCAAAGCTGCGCCGGCCGAGCACATGGAGCGAGTCGTCGCACAAGGTGACATGCGCCCGATGGCCGGCAACCGCGAGTCGATGGCCGACCTCCAGCGCATCCTCACCGGCCGCGAGCCGCTCTACCGCCGCGCCGACGCCGAAGTCGACACGAGCGGCAAGCCCGCGAGCGAGGCGCTCGAGTTACTCGTCGCGGCCGCGCCGGCGAAAGGGTCCGTATGAACTTGGGTATTGACGGCGAGGAATTGTGCCGCTAGGATGACGCCGTGATCCCCCCTCAAGCTTCGGCGAGAGGGTGCAGGCCGCCGCAAGGCGGTCTTGCTTTTTCCGGGTGGTGAAGCATTCGCACGAACATTTACGTAGACGGCTTCAACCTTTATTACGGAGCCGTCAAAGGCACGCCATACAAGTGGCTCGACATCGCTGCCCTCTGTCGCCGTCTCTTGCCGTCGTGGGTCGTCGTCAATCGAATACGCTACTTCACCGCGGAGACCGCCGGCGGACGGCAAGACCCGAACAAAGTGCAGCGACAGCGTTTTTACCTTCGCGCTCTTCAAACCGTGCCGGAACATCCATCCACTTCGGGCGCTTCTTGGAAAGCCGAGTCCGAATGCGCGTTGCCGATCCAGCCCCCGGTTCACCTCGAACCGTTGAAGTGATCAAAACGGAAGAAAAGGGCTCCGACGTCAACCTCGCGTCTTGGATGTTGCTGGACGGTTTCCGCAACGACTACGAACAGGCGGTTGTAATCTCCAACGATTCCGATCTCGTCGAGCCGTTGCGCATGGTGAGACATGAACTAGGGCTTGGTGTCGGCGTACTGAATCCGCACACGCAGGCGACATGCGATCGCGAATTCTCCGCGAGGCTGCAGCAACCGGGAAGCCGGCCGCGTCGGGCGCACCCCAGCATAGAGTTGCGAAAGGTTGCCAAGTTCCGGCGGGACATCGGCTCGGACGGTCCGCAAAGCGATGTCGCCCTATGCCAATTCCCGCCCACGCTGGCCGACGCCGACGGGACAATTCGGAAGCCCTCAGGATGGTTCTGACCCGCGCCGAGAGCAGCCGAGAACGCGCCGGGCTGCAAGAGCAAGCATAGGGAAACCTTTTGTTCGGCACCATAGTGCTTGCAAAGGCGACCTGACATGCAGTATAGTTCACAAACGATGCTGGCCACCGAGGCACCCGCCCAGTCCGGGCTCGTTACGTTCGACGCCTCGCCCGAGCGTTATCGCCACTGGAAGCTCTCGGTCGACGGGCGGGTTGCGACGCTGGCGCTCGACGTCGATGAGGACGCCGGGATCCGGCCGGGCTACAAGCTCAAGCTGAACTCGTACGACCTCGGCGTGGACATCGAGCTGCGCGACGCGCTCGACCGGATTCGGTTCGAGCATCCCGAGGTCGCGTGCGTCGTCGTCACGAGCGCGAAAGAACGCTCGTTCTGCGCGGGCGCGAACATCTATATGCTCGGCACCTCGTCGCACCAGTGGAAAGTGAACTTCTGCAAGTTCACCAACGAGACGCGCAACGGGATGGAAGACTCGAGCCGCCACGACGGGCTGCGCTTCGTCGCGGCGGTGAACGGCGCGTGCGCCGGCGGCGGCTACGAGATCGCGCTGGCGTGCGACGAGATTCTCATGGTCGACGACCGCTCCACCGCGGTGAGCTTGCCCGAAGTTCCGCTGCTCGGTGTGCTGCCGGGGACCGGCGGGCTGACGCGCCTCGTCGACAAGCGCAAGGTGCGCCGCGACGTCGCCGACCTGTTCTGCACCAACGCCGACGGCGTGCGCGCCGAGCGCGCAAAGGCGTGGAAGCTGGTCGACGCGACCGCGCCGCCGTCCGAGTTCGCCGCGCTGGTGCGCGAGCGCGCCGCGGCGCACGTCGCGAGCTCGCCGCGGCCGGCAGACGTCCGCGGGATCGCGCTGAACCCGTTGCGCCGCACGATCGACGCGCAAGGCTATCACTACGAGCACGTCGACGTGACGTTCGACCGCGCGCAGCGCACGGCGACGGTCCTCGTGCGCGCGCCGCGCGAAGCGCAGGCGACCGAACCGGACGCGATCGTCGCGGCCGGCGACGCGTGGTGGCCGCTGGCGCTCGCGCGCGAGCTCGACGACGCGATCCTGATGCTGCGCACGAACGAGCCCGAGCTCGGCCTCTTGCTGCTGCGCACCGAAGGCGACCCCGATGCGGTGCTCGCCGTCGACCGCACGCTGCTCGCGCAGCGCGAGCACTGGCTCGTGCGCGAGACGATCGGCTTTCTGCGGCGCGCGCTGGCACGGCTCGACGTCACCTCGCGCAGCCTGTACGCGCTCGTCGACCAGGGCTCGTGCTTCGCCGGAACGCTGATGGAGCTCGCGCTCGCCGCCGACCGCACCTACATGCTGGCGCCGCCCGACGCCCTTCGACAGGCTCGGGATGACCAGACGCCGAGCATCGTGCTCGACGAAGTGAACTTCGGGCTCTACCCGATGGTGAACGGGCTCTCGCGCGTCGACACGCGCTTCGAGAGCGATCTGCCGGCGCGCAAGGCGGCGAAGGCCGCCATCGGCTATCGCTACCGCGCGCAGGACGCGCTCGAGGCCGGGCTCGTCACCGTCACGCCGGACGAGCTCGACTGGGACGACGAGCTGCGGCTCGCGCTCGAGGAGCGCACCTCGCTCTCGCCCGACGCGCTCACCGCGATGGAGGCAAACCTGCGCTTCCCCGGCGCCGAGACGGAGGAGACGAAGATCTTCGGCCGGCTCTCGGCGTGGCAGAACTGGGTCTTCTACCGTCCCAACTCCACCGGCGAGCACGGCGCGCTGAAGGTTTTCGGCACCGGCTCGCGTCCCGACTTCGACCAGGAACGAGTGTAACGCAGCGATGGCGATCGACTACGCCGAACGGATCCCCAACAACGTCGAGCTCTCGACGAACCGCACGCTGCAGCGCGCGCTCGAGCAGTGGCAGCCGGCGTTCCTCAACTGGTGGAAAGAGCTCGGGCCGAGCGACTTCAACGCGCTCGACGTCTACCTGCGGACCGCGATCTCCGTCGACGCGAAAGGCTGGGCGCACTACGACTACGTGCGCATGCCGGAGTACCGCTGGGGAATTTTCCTCGCCGAGCCGGAGCCCGACCGCCGCGTCGGCTTCGGCGACGACTTCGGGAAGCCGGTGTGGCAGCAGGTTCCGGGCGAGTACCGCAGCACGCTGCGCCGGCTGATCGTCACGCAAGGCGACACCGAGCCGGCCTCGGTCGAGCAGCAGCGATTGCTCGGCCACAGCGCGCCCTCGCTGTACGATCTGCGCAATCTGTTTCAAGTGAACGTCGAGGAAGGCCGCCACCTGTGGGCGATGGTCTACCTGCTGCACGCCTACTTCGGGCGCGACGGCCGCGAGGAAGCCGAAGAGCTGCTGGCGCGGCACTCGGGCGACGCCGACAACCCGCGCATCCTGGGCACGTTCAACGAGCCGATCAACGACTGGCTCTCGTTCTTCATGTTCACCTTCTTCACCGACCGCGACGGGAAGTTTCAGCTCAAGTCGTTCGCGGAGTCCAGCTTCGACCCGCTGGCGCGCACCTGCCGCTTCATGCTGACCGAAGAAGCGCACCACATGTTCGTCGGCGACACCGGGATCTCGCGCGTCGTGCGCCGCACGCTCGAAGTGATGCGCGAGCTGGGGACCGACGAGCCCGCGGCGATCCGCCACGCCGGCGCGATCGACTTCCCGACGGTGCAGCGCTACTTGAACTTCTGGTTCTCCTCGTCGCTCGACCTGTTCGGTTCCGAAGCCTCCTCGAACGCGGCGGCGTATTTCGCGCAGGGCATCAAAGGCCGCCCCGACGAGAAGAAGTACGCCGACCACGTCGTGCGCGACGCCGCGCTCGAGCTCGACCTGCCGGACGGCGCGGGCGGCGTGCGCACGGAGCCGGTCGCGCTGCGCAACGCGATGAACGAGGTCGTGCGGACCTCGTACGTGGAGGACTGCATGCGCGGGCTGACGCGCTGGAACAAGCTGATCGAAGCGGCCGGACACGCGTTCCGGTTCACGCTGCCGAGCACGCGCTTCCGGCGCACGATCGGGAACTGGGCGAACGTCCCGACCGATCCGGCGGGGCGGCCGATCTCGCGCGAGGAGTACGACGCGCGAATCGCCTCGTGGCTCCCGAGCGACGACGACGGCGCGTTCATCGCCTCGCTGATGCAGCGCGTCGTCGAGCCGGGGAAGACGGCGGCCTGGATCGCGCCGCCCGAGAAAGGGATCAAAGAGCGGCCGGTCGACTTCGAGTACGTCCGGCTCGCCTGAAGCGGTGATGGAGCTGCGCGGCCGGACCCACCTCACGCGCACGCGCGTCCGCTTCGGCGAGACCGACGCGGCGGGAATCGTGTTCTATCCGACCTTCTTCGCCTGGTTCGACGCCGGGATGTCGGGGCTGCTGCGCGCCGCCGCAGGACCGCTGCTCGGCGCGGAGGGGCGGCCGCGCTGGCCGGTGCCGATCGTGGAAAGCGGCGCGCGGTTCGTTCAGCCGCTGTACTACGACGATCCGATCGTCATCCGCTCGACGGTCGTCGAGCTCGGCGAAAGCTCGATGCGGATCGAGCACGTCGTGCTGCGGGACGACGTCGAGGTGGCGCGCGGCTTCGAGGTTCGGGTGCTGATCGGTTACGGCGACGCCGGCATCGCGGCGCGCCCGCTGCCGCAGGAGTTGCGCACGGCGCTGTCCGATGGAGCGACCACCGAAGACTTCACATGAGACGGAGGTAGCCGCGCATGCTCTCACGACGCTCGCTTCTGGCTGGAACCGCCGCCGCCGGCGCGGCCCTCGCCGCACCGCGGTTCACGCTCGCCGCCGGCCCCGCGACGGTGAAGATCGGGTTCCTCGACTCGTTCAGCGGAATCTTCTCCGACATCGCCGCGATCCACAAGATCGGCGCCGAGCTCGCCCTCGCCGACTGGAACGCGAAGGCCGGGCGCGTGAAGTACGAGTTCGTCTACGGCGACGACAACTCCAAACCGGCCGTCGCGACGACCGAGGCCCGGAGGCTCGTCGGCCAGGAGAACGTCGACGTGCTGTTCGGTCTGACCTCGTCGGCGAACGGGCTGGCGATGACCGCGCTGTGCAACGAGCTGGGGATCTTCATGCTCGAGCTCGGGCCGCAAGACTCCTCGATCACCGCGAGCAAGGCCGGAAAGCTGGTCTACCGCTTCTCGCCGAACAATCACATGATGCTGCGCACGCTCGCGACGCGCGTGCTCGCGCTCGGCAAGAAGTGGTACTTCATCCAGGCCGACTACGCGTTCGGCAAGGACGCGTACACCGAGCTCTCCGCGATCCTGGCGCGCGCCGGCGGGACCGAAGTCGGCCACGACGTGGTGAAGCTCGGCACCAGCGACTTCTCGCCGAACCTCACCAAGGCGCGAAACACAGACGCCGACGTGCTGGTGCTGGCGAACAGCGGGCTCGACGCGGCGAACGCGTGCAAGCAGTTCGTCGACTTCGGCCTCGGCAAGAAGATGAAGCTGGCCGGGATCAACCTCGAGGACTTCTACTACAAGGCGATCCCGCTCGACGCGATCGCCGGGACGACGTTCCCGGTCGTGTGGAGTCCGACGTGCTGCGAAGGCGCCCGCCGGCTCACGGCGCGCTTGCGGCGTTCGATCAACGGCCCGATCTCCTGGCGCCACTACTTCGGGTACGTCGGCGCGACCTCGCTGATGCAGCGGATCGCGGGTGCGGGAACGACGGCGCCCGACAAGGTTGCCGCCGCGTTCGAGAACTACTCGTTCGATGCCGCGAAGCCGAACCACTCGACCTACCTCGGCTACGACCACCAGCTCGCGCAGGACGTGTTCGCCGGCTCGGTCGTCTCGTCGAAGACGTTCGCGCGCACGCAGTTCATGTTCGACATCGTCGGCGAGGTGTCGGCCGCCGACTCCGACGGCGGCCCGAGCTCGAGCTGGGCGCGCGAAGCGAAGACGGCGCTCGCCGCGCAGTCGGTCACGCCGCGGCCGAACTACACGCCCAAGACCTTCTAGCCTCCGGCGCGAACGGCGCGGCGATGCCGCTCGATCCCTCGCTGCTCCTGTTCGTGCCGGCCGACCGCCCCGAGCGTTTCGGCAAGGCGCTCGCGTCGGGCGCGACCGGCGCGATCCTCGACCTCGAGGACGCCGTCGCGCCCAACCGCAAGGAATTTGCGCGCGAGCAAGTCCGCGCGTTCCTCGACGCGCACGACGAGCTCACGAACGTCGCGGTGCGCGTGAACCCCGCCGAGACCCCCGACGGCCACGCCGACCTCGCGATGCTCGCCGGCGCGCGGCCCGCCGGCGCCGTCGTGATTCCGAAAGCCGGCAGCGTTCGTGATCTCGCGCGCGTCAGCGACGAGCTCGGCGCGCTGCCGCAGATCGTGATCGTCGAGACCGCGCGCGGCATCGCGCACTGCGAGACGATAGCGGAAGCACCGCACGTTCTCGCGCTCGCGTTCGGCCCGTACGATCTCGCCGCCGAGCTGGGCGGCGAAAGCGCCGCGGACGTGATGCTCCCGCACCGCGCGCGCATGCTGGTCGCCGCGCGCGCCGCGCAGCGCTGGGCGATCGACGGCCCCTCGCGTGAGTACGGCGACGCCTCGATCCCCGCCCGCGACGCCGAGCACGCGCGCCGCCTCGGCTACGACGGCAAGCTGTTGATCCACCCCGCGCAGATCGCGCCGGTCCGCGCCGCCTTCGCACCGTCGCAACACGAAATCGAATACGCGCGCCGCATCGTCGAAGCGGCGCAGCGCTCGAACCCCGCCGTCCTCGACGGCACGATGATCGACCCTCCCATCGTCACCGCCGCCGAACGCCTCCTGCGCCGCGCTAACTCTTAGAAATACTTCAGGGCCCGGATCGCTCCGAGGCCCCTGCTTTCTTCCATGGTCGTTGCGCACCGTTGCCTTGGAATTAATTCTACGATACAGGAGTCAGCTTCACGATGTCAAGGCAAACCGATTTGTTACTACGGAATGTCGCCCGGATTTTCTGCGGCGTGCATCGCGAACTCAGGGCCGAAAGCGCCGGCGGCGCGCAGCTGCTGAATACGCGCGTCATGGTATCCGAGTAGCTCGCGTAAGATGATCTCCGTGTGCTCGCCTAGGGCTGGCGCGCGCCGGTGTTCCTCACTTGGCTCGCCGACGCGGACCGGGCTGGCGATCCAGCGGGCGGTGCCGAACGACGGGTGCGCGATTTCGGTGACGAGCTTGCGCGCTGTGGTTTGCGGGTCCGCGAGGGCGGCGCGGACGTCGTTGACCGGGCCACACGGGATTCCGGCGGCGGTCAGCTTCGCAATCCATTCGCCGGTCGTGCGCGTCGCGAGGACCTCTTGCAGGGTCGACTGCACCAAACCGCGGTTCGCGCGGCGGGCGGCGAAGCCGGCGAAGCGCTCGTCTTCGCGGACGTGAGCGATGCCGAGCACGTCGATCAGCCGCTGCCAGAACTTCTCCTTGGCGCAGACGATGACGATCCAGCCGTCGGCGGTGCGGAAGTTCTGGAACGGCACGATTGACGGATGCGCCGAGTACGCCAAGCGCTCCGGCTCGTACGCGCCGTCCGGCGCCATCGCCCACGCGGCGACGTACGTCAGCATGTTCATCGCGGTGTCGAACAGCGAGGTGTCGCAGTCGCAGCCGACGCCGTCACGGCGCGCCGCGTGCACGCCGGCGAGCAGCGCCAGCGCCGCCACGAGCCCGCCGCTGTAGTCCACCAACGAAAGTCCGGACTTCGTCGGCGGGCCGTTCGGATCGCCGGTCAGCGACTGCCACGCCGCCATTCCTTGCAGGATGTAGTCGTACGCCGGCTCGGCGCGGCGCGGCCCCGTCATCCCGAACCCCGACAGCGAGACGCACACGATCCGCGGGTTGTACGGCGCCAGATCGGCGTAGCGCAAGCCGAGCCGGGCCGGCACGTCACCGCGCAAGTTCGAATAGACGGCGTCGCTGACGCGGACCAAGTCGTGCAGCACCGCGCGCCCCGACTCGTTCGCGAGGTCGAGCGCGACGCTGCGCTTGTCGTGGTTGAACGTCTCGAAGAACAGCGAGTCGTCGCCGGACTGGTACGGCGGCACGGCGCGCCCGACGTCGCCGCCGGTCCGCACGTCCTCGATCTTGATCACGTCGGCGCCGAGCTCGGCGAGGTGGACCGAGCCGAACGGTCCGGCGCCGTACTGCTCCACGGCGATCACGCGCACGTCGGCGAGCGGGCGGGGGCGCGTGGCGGCTGCAGCGGCGGTCATGCGGTGTGCTGTTCGGCCGCGAAGGCGCGCTCCTCGTCGCCGGAGCGCCACCCTCAGATGTACGCCTTGAGCTGCGGCCACAGCGCGGGCAGCGGGACGCGCAGTCCGCGGCAGACCATGATCGGGATGTTGCGCTCGTACGAGATCGCGTACGGCGTCCCGGCGGTGGCCGCGCGCTCGGCATCCGCGAAGAGATGCTGCGCCGCTCCGCAGTCGCCGTTCACGTCGATCAGAATGTCGCCGCTGCGCCCGCGCGGTCCCCACAGGAAGTACTGGTTGTGGCCGCTCACGACCGGCGGCAGTCCGCGTCCGAAGAACTCGAGCGATGCCGCTTCGCCGTAGTTGCTCGTCACGACGACCGCTCGCTCTCGCTCGCCGGGCCGCAGCCCGTCGACGACGCGCTCCACCGTCGCCGCGAGTTCCGGCCAGCCGTGCATGTCGGCGAAATCGGACGGCAGCACGCTCGCCGCGTGATTCTCCGTCGCCGTCGCGCTCCGCTGGAAGTGCAGCGCCCCCAGGACGGCGCGCTCGTAAGCCAGATAACGCTGCTCGGAGAGCACGGGCAGAACGAACGGCACGAAGACGAGCCCGCCGGCGACGAGCGCGGCCGCGAGGAACGGGCGCACGACGCCAACGCGGGCGGTCCATTGCTCGAGCGCGGTACAGCCGGCAGCGAACGGAATCGGGTAGACTGCCGCCGGATAGTAATGCTTTCCGTGCAGCGCTACCATCGCGCCGATCAGCAGCACCCACGCGAGCGCTAGGAAGCGCGCCGATCGGTCGCGCGCGAGGAACACCAGCCCGGCCACCCATACCGGCCACAAGAACAGGCCGGTGATCAGAAGCTGCTGGCCGAGGAACGCCGGCGGCGAGACGACGACGTTCTTGCCGTGCTGCGCGTTGCGCAACAGCTCGAGCATCGGCAGCCCGTGCGCCGCCTGCCACAGCGCGTTCGGCAGCGCGATCGCCGCGCACAGCGCAAACGCGCCGAAAAGCCACCGCGTGGCGAGCACGCGCCGCTCCGGCAGCACGAGCAGCGCGACGACCGCGGCGACCGCGAAGAACAGCGTGCTGTATTTCATCTCCAGGCCGATCCCGAGCGCGGCGCCGGCGACGAAGGACCACCGCGCATCCGCGCCGCGGACGACGCGCAACAGCGCGTACGCCGTGAGCGTCCACAAGAAGGGCAGCGCCTCGTCGGTGCCGACCTTTCCGCCGAAGCTCGCGAGGACCGGCGAAAGGGCGACGACGATCGCGGTCAGGATACGCGCGTAGGCGCCGCCGCCGAGCTCCGCGGTCAGCGCGACCGCGACGAACACGGCAGAGGCCGCAAACAGCGCCGGCACGGCGCGCAGCAGGAACAGCGAATGCCCACCGAGCTGCGTGAGCGCGGAGAGCAGCGGCACGAGCGGCGGCTGATCGACGTAGCCCCAGTCCGGCCGAAACCCGCACATGATGAAGTAGAGCTCGTCACGGAAGAACCCGTAGTGCGGATTGGCGATCAGGTGGAAGACCAGTGTCGCTGCGCTGGCGATCCAGGGAAGCGCGGAGAGCCTGCGGTCGTCGTACGTCATGGAACCATTGGTAGCGCGCCGTGAAGGCCGCGGCAACGTCCCTGTGGCGAGCGGGAACGGCGGCGGGACGAGCGGCGGTTCAGCGCAGCAGGTCGGGACGTTTCGCCGCGTATCGGCGGCTCCACGTAATCTCGCTGCCGTCGCGCAGCACCAGCTTGTGGTCGCCGTGGAACCAGGCACGGATCTCCGCGATCGCGTCGATGTTCACGAGGTGCGAGCGGTGAACGCGCGCGAACTGCGCCGGGTCTAGGCGCGCCTCGAGCGACTCCAGCGTGGCGCGTATCGCGTGCGCGCCGCGCCGCGTGTGCACGACCACGTCGTTGCCGTCGGCCTCGAGCCGCACGATCTCGCGGACCGGGACGTAGAACGAGCGGTCGCCGTCCGAGATCAGCAGCCGGCGCACGTACCGGTCGTCGCCGCGCAGCCGCGCGATCAGCTCCGCGATCTGCGCGCTGGTCTCGGCGGGGCGCGCGGCGAGCGCGTCGCGCGCCCGTTCCAGCGCGCGGTCGAATCGCTCCCGGTCGAACGGCTTGAGCAAATAGTCCAGCGCACCGAGCTCGAACGCGCGCACCGCGTGCCGGTCGAACGCGGTCACGAAGACGACGCGCGGCGCGCGCTCCTGCGCGGCGAGCACCTGCGCGACCGCGACGCCGTCGAGATCGGGCATTTGCACGTCGAGAAAGACGAGGTCGGGCCGCTCCGAGGCGATCAGCCCGAGCGCCTCGCTGCCGGTGCGCGCTTCGCCGGCCAGCTCCACGCCGTCCGACTCGCGCAGGAACCGCGCGAGCTTGCGGCGCGCGGGCGCCTCGTCGTCGGCCAGAACGACGCGCACTACCCCGCCCCGGCCGCCGCGTACGGAAAGCGCACCGTCGCGCGCGTCCCGCCCTGCGGCGCGCTCGCGATCGCGAAGCTGGCGCCGCCGTCGTACAGCGCGCGCAGCCGCGACTCGACGTTCGCCAACCCGTGGCCGCTCCGCGGCGTTCCGTTCCGCAAGCCGACGCCGTCGTCCGCGACCGAGATCACCGTCGTCTCGCGCTCGCGCGCGACGTCGACCGTGATCGCGATCGCCTCGCGCTCGCCGCCCATCCCGTGGCGGATGGCGTTCTCCAGCAGCGGCTGCAGCACCAGGAACGGCACGACCGCGTCGCGCGCCGCCGGATCGACGCGCACCTCGAAGCGCAGCGCCTGCTCCAGCCGCGCCCGCATGACGTCGACGTACATGCGCTCAACGTCGAGCTCGTCGCCGAGCGGGACCTGCTGCGCCTCGTTCGCGAGCACGGTGCGCAGGAACTCGCTGAGCCGCGCGAGCATCGCGTCGGCGCGACGCACGTCCTCGTACATCACCGACGAGATCGCGTTGAGCGCGTTGAACAGGAAATGGGGGTTGAGCTGCAGGCGCAAGTTCTCCAGCGTCGCCTGCGCTAGCTGCGCGCGCAGATCGGCGGCCGCGAGCTCGGCCTTTCGCATGCGGTCCTCGCGACCGGCGTAGTACGCCAGCGCGGCGGCGACGGCATAGACGAAGAGATCGTTCGACGCCTCCATCGGGTAACGCCACAGCATGTCACCGTAGTCGTACGGTCCCATCCCGGTGAGCGGCGAGAGCATCGCGCGCGTCGCCGCCATCAACGTCGTGTGCAGCAGGGTGAAGACCAGGGCGCCGCCGAGGTGCGCCAGCCCGGCGCGCGGCCAGCCGGCGCGCGTCCACGGCACCTGCCGCGAGACGCCGACAACGATCGGCACGATCACGAGCGCCGTGAGGACGCCGGTACTCTCCTCGAAGAGCCGCATCCCGAACGTACCCACACGGTGCCGAGCGAGGTCGTCGAGATACCGGTACAGGAACGCGCCGAGCCCGAAGACCGCGAACAGCGGCACGAGCCGAACCGTGAGCGGAAGGCGCCTTCTCTCCATCGATGCGTCCGTCATACCACGCCGGACGAGGAGGGTCGAGCGCCCCGTGACGAGCGGCGCGCCGGGCGTGACGAGCGGGACGGCATCACGTCGAGCGCGGCATCCCGAGCACGTTGTGCCCGAGATACGCCAGGATCAAGTTGTTCGAGAGCGGCGCGACGGTGTAGAGCCGGGTCTCGCGCGCGATCCGCTCGACGTCGTAGTCGGCGGCGAAGCCGTTCCCGCCGAGCGCATCGATCGCCGCGTTCGCGGCTTGCCACGAGGCTTCGCTGGCGAGGAGCTTCGCGGTGTTGGCCTGCGGACCGCACGGCTCGCCGCGGTCGAACCGATCGGCCGCGTCTTTTCGCACGAGGTCGGCCGCCTCGAGCGCCGCGTGCGCGCGCGCGATCGGAAACTGGATCGACTGGTTCGCGCCGAGCTTCTTCCCGAACACCTCGCGCTCGCTGACGTACGCCGCCGCGCGCTCGACCAGAAACCGCCCGTGCCCGACGCACTCCGCCGCGATCAGGATCCGCTCCGCGTTCCAGCCGTCGATGATGTAGCGAAACCCGCGTCCTTCCTCACCGATCAGGTTCGCCGCCGGAACCTCCACCTCGCGGATCGCGATCTCGTTCGTCTCGTTGTTCATCCACACGCCGATCGGGGCGACCTCGATCGCGCCCGGCCGCATCGCGCGCAAGTCGACCAAGAACACCGACAGCCCGGCGCCGCGCTCGGCGGCGGTCGCCGGCCCGGTGCGCGCGAGGAGCAGCATCGCGTCGGAGTGCTGGTAGCGCGAGGTCCAGCGCTTGCGGCCGTTGATCACGTAGACCTCGCCGCGGCGCTCGGCGCGCGTCTCGATGCGCGTCGTGTCGCTCCCCGCGACCGGCTCGGTGACGCCGAACGCCTGCAGCCGTACCTCACCGCGCGCGATCCGCGGCAGCCAGGCGCGCTTCTGCTCCTCGCTTCCCCAGCGCAGCAGCGTACCCATCGTGTAGAGCTGCGCGTGCGCGGTTCCCGCGTTGCCGCCGGCGTGGTTGATCTCTTCCACGATCACGCACGCGTCGCCGAGCGAGAGGCCGAGGCCGCCGTACTCGCGCGGGATCAGCGCCGCGAGATAGCGCGCCTCGGCGAAGGCGCGCGCGAACGCTTCGGGATACGCGCGCTTCGCGTCGAGCGCGCGCCAGTACGCCGCGCCGCCGAGCCGCTCGCACAGCGCGCGCACCTCGGCGCGCAGCGTCTCGCGATCCACCGCGCCGCTACGCGGGCTGGAGCGAGTCGCGCGGGTCCTGGCCGCGCTTGTAGACCATGAAGGTGCGCTCGTACGAGATGATCGTCTCGCCGCGCTGGTTCACGCCGGTCGTGCGCGCGGTGACGATCCCGACGTCGTTGCGCGAGGCCGACTCGCGCTTGGCCAGGATCTCGCTCGACGCGTACATCGTGTCGCCGACGTACACCGGGCTCGGAAGCCGGATGTCGTTCCAGCCCAGGTTCGCCATCACGTGCTCGCTCAGATCCGAGACGGAGAGCCCGACGGCGAGCGAGAGCGTGTAGCACGAATTGACGAGAATCTGCTTGAAGGGCGTCTGCTGCGCCAGGTTCTCGTCGAAGTGGATCGGGTTGGTGTTGAGCGTCAGCATCGTGAAGAGCGTGTTGTCGGTCTCCGTCACGGTGCGCCCGAGGCGATGGCGGTAGAGGTCGCCCACCTCGAAGTCCTCGTAGTACCGCCCGCGCCAGCCCTCTTTTTGCATAGGCGACGCGTTCGGCAGCTCTTTGGCTGTTCCTTAAATTCCGGGGACGCGCGGGCCCCAGCCGCCGAACGGGGCGGCGTTCGCGCCGACCGGCCGCGGCAGGGTGCGCACCGGACACGTCGGTTCCGGTCGCCGTATCGTTGTCTTCATGCCCGTATGTACGCGCCGGCGCGCGGAGTGTTTCGCGCGGCGCGCAGCCACGCCTCGAAGTCCGCGGCGGCCATCGGGGGCGCGTACGCGAAGCCCTGCGCGAGATCGCAGCCGACGGAACGCAGGTACGCCGCCTGCTCCATCGTCTCGACGCCTTCGGCGACCGTCTCGAAACCGTAGCGCGTCGCGATGCCGACCACGGCTTCGACGATCGCGGCGTCGTGCGGATCGTTCGGAACGCCGGCGGTGAACGTGCCGTCGATCTTCACCACGTCGATCGGCAGCCGTTTCAAGTGCGCGAGCGAGGAGTAGCCGGTGCCGAAGTCGTCGAGCGCGATCAGCAGCCCCGCTTCGCGCAGGTCCGCGACGGTGCGCATCGTGGCGTGCACGTCGCGCATCGCGATCGACTCGCTGATCTCCGCGCCGACGCCGCGCAGCTCTTCTCCGAGCTCGCGAATCTGCCGCAGCAGCGCGGGATCGCTCAGCTCGAGCGCGGAGAGGTTGAACCAGGCGCGAAACGCCGGATCGGCGGCGCGCCACGCGCGCGAGGCGCGCACCGTCTCGCGCATCACCCAGGCGCCGATCGCGCCGGCCATGCCGTGCGCTTCGGCGAGCGGAAAGAACTCGGCCGGCGCCAGCAGCCCGCGCTCGGGATGCCGCCAGCGGATCAGCGCCTCGGCGCCGACGACGCGACCGGTCGCGAGCTCGACGTGCGGCTGAAAGCGCAGCACGAACTCCTCGCGCACCAGCGCTTCGGCGATGTCGTTCTGCAGCTTGCGCGCGGCGGCGAACGCGTCGGCGTCGCGCACGTCGTAGAACGACCAGCGCGCGCGGCCGCGCTCCTTCGAGCTGCGCACCGCCGCGTCGGCGCGCGCGAGCAGCTTCTCGAACACCGGCCCGTCGTGCGGCGCCAGCGCGACGCCGATGCTGGCGGTCACCGCGACCCGCTCCTTGCCCTCGCGGTCGCCGGTCCCGAACGGCTGCGCGAACGCGGCATGAAGCCGCTCGACGCGCCGCTCCGCGCCGGCGCGCGTCGCGTCGCGCAGCAGCACGCCGAACACGTCGCCGCCGATCCGCGCGACGACGTCGCCTTCGCTCACCCGCGCGGTGAGCGCCGCCGCCACCTCGACCAGCACCGCGTCGGCGGTCTGATGCCCGAGCGACTCGTTCACCGCGCGGAAGCGGTCGACGTCGACGACGGCCAAGGCGACGTTCGGACAGGCCGCGAGCGCTTCGACCGCCTTGGCGCGGAACGCGGCCCGGTTCGGCAGCCCGGTCAGCGAGTCGTGCGTCGACTGGTGGCGCAAGCGCTCGAACTGCACGCGCTGCTGCAGCCGCGAAGCGCAGAACGACGCGACGATCTCGAGGTACGCGTGGTCGTCCGGCGCGAACGGCTCGACCAGCGCCGTGAGCGAGGTGAAGGTCAGGAAATAGACCGTGGGCCCGACGCGGAGGGGCGTGCCGATGAACGCGCGCCACGGCATCTCGTCCACGCGCGGGATCGCGGCGAGCTCGGGGTGCGTGTGGACGTCGTCCCACGAGCAGGTCCGCCCGGTCCGCAACAGCTCCGAGAGCAGCGTCTGCTTGAACGGCAGCCGCGCGCCGGGCACGAGCGCCTGGTCGATGTCGTCGCCGCAGCGGTTGACGTCGATGACGATCTCCGCGCCGTCGAGGTGCGCGAGCACGCCGTAGAACGGCGGGCCCGGATGGATCGCTTTCGACGCCTCGTCCAGCACCGCGGCCAAGAACGCCTCGTCGTCGAGCGGCGGCTGCGAGGCCAGCCGCCACAGCGACTCCAGCCGCTGCGAATGGTGCTCGACGCGGTGCAGCTGCACCGCGAGGAGGTCGCCGAGGTGCAGCGCGCGCGTGCGCCAGAGCATGAGGTCGCGGATCGAGGCGATCAAGACGAACGTCGACGCGCCCACGATGAGGATCCGGGCCGCGTACCAGGCGACGACGAAACGCTCGCCGGCGTAGAAGTTCAGCGCGACGTCGAGCGTGACCGCGACCAGCGCCAGCGTCAGGCCGGCGTCGACCCCGTCGCGGACGCCGCGCCGAAAGACCACGACGGTCGCGACGATGCACGCGGCGATCAAGAGCGACCCGCGCGGGCCGTTGCTGAAGCCGATGTGCAGCCCGTGCACGATGACGAGCCGCTCGCCGGCGGTCAGCACCGCCGCGACGGCAAGGACGGTCACGGCCACGAAGCCGGCGGCGGTCCAGCGCAGGTACCGGCGCGCTTGGGCGCCGGTGAGCTGGTACTCGTCCGGGTGGCGCAGTCGTGCGTAGACGATCGCGCAGACGGCGAACCCCAGGTGGCAGAGGACGTACATCCACGCTGCCGTCTGCGAGGCGGCCGGGAAGGCGGGCGGTGCCGACGGCGCGAGCGGGAGCGAACCGGCCTGCAGGCACGTGAAGACGGCCGCGGCGAGATAGGAGAAGGCCAGAAACCCGGTCGAGCGCCGCGGCTCGCGCGCGTAGAGCGCGATCAGGACGGCGAACGTCACCGTCTCGGCGACCGCCGCCGCGACCAGCATCAGCGGAACGACCGCGCCCGCACCGGCGACCCGCGCGTGCCCGAACGGAAGCGCCGCGGCGGCGAGTGCGACCAGCGCGGCGGAGGCGACGACGTGCGGGGGAAAGCGAACCAGCGGCATGGGTCTCCGGAATGAGGAGCGGAGTCCCGACCGGCGCTTCATCCGCCGGGAGCACCCGCCGATACTACTATCGGTACGAACGGGCCGGCCGAGGCCGCTTCCTCTGTCAAGATATCGAACGGTGTCGGCCGTTCGCTCGCAACCGAGGAGTCCGCGAGGCGGTCTCTGAACGTAACGCCCAACAATCCGGCTCTTGACGGCACGCGAGTGCCTCGAACCGGCCTCTCGCCCCGTCGAGGAGCGACGGAGCGTTTCCCATCGAAGGCGCAATGGAACTGACTGACGCGACGCCTGCCGCCATGACGCGGCCGCGACGTCGCCCGGCGCTCGAACCCGCCCGCGCGGCTACGCCGCGGGCACCCCACCTTCGCCCCTATCAAGTCGAGGCGCAGCAAGCGATCCTCGAGCATCGCGCGCGCGGCGTGCGCAGCCAGCTCGTCTCGCTCGCGACCGGGCTCGGGAAGACCGTCATCATCGCGACGCTGCCGAAGCTGCTCTCGCTGCGCACCGGCGAGGTGACGCTGGTCGTCGCGCACCGCGACGAGCTGATCGAGCAGATCGCCGAGAAGATGAAGGTCGAGAACCCCGACGCGGTGATCGGGATCGAGAAGGCGGAGCGCCGTGCCGCCGAGGACTCGACGATCGTGGTCGCGACGGTGCAGACCCTCGCCGAGAAACGGCTCGAGGACTTCGTCGCCCGCTTCAAGCGCCGCATCGCGCTGTTCGTCATCGACGAAGCGCACCACGCCGCCGCACCGTCCTATCGCGCGATCGTCGACGCCGTCCTCGGCCAGCGCCCCGAAGCGATGATCATGGGCTTCACCGCGACGCCGAACCGCGGTGACGGCGTGCGGCTGGTCGACGTCTTCGAGAAGATCGTCTACACGATGGACGCCCGCAAGGGGATCGACGCGGGCTATCTCGTGCCGGTGAAGTCGTACGCGGTCGCGACCCACGTCAGCCTCGACGAGGTCGCCTCGCGCGGCGGCGACTTCGTCATCGGACAGCTGGCGCAAGCGGTCAACATCAAGGACCGCAACGCGCGCATCGTCGCGTCCTACAAGCAGCACACGGCCGGGATGAAGGCGCTCGTCTTCACCGCCTCGGTCGAGCACGCGCGCGACGTCGCGGAAGAGTTCGTCGCGCACGGCCTGCGCGCCGAGTGGGCCTCCGGCGAGACGCCGCGCGAGGAGCGCGAGCGAATCGTGCGCCAGTTCCGCGGCGAAGGCATCGACGTGCTGGTGAACTGCGGGCTCTACCTCGAAGGGTTCGACGTTCCGTCGGTCCAGGTAATCCTGAACGCGCGGCCGACCAAGTCGACGACGCTCTACACGCAGATCACCGGCCGCGCGCTGCGCCCGCTCGACGAGATCGCGGTCCCGCTCTCGAACACCAACTCCGGGCTCGAGCGGCGCGAGCTGATCGAGAAGTCGGCCAAGCCGGCGGCGATCATCATCGACCTCGTCGACCAGGCGCACCGGCACCAGCTGATGACGGTGCCTTCGCTGTACGGCCTGCCGCCGCACATCGACGCGCAGGGCCGGATGACCGCGCAGGTCGCCGACAAGTTCGAAGAGCTGCTGCGCCGCGATCCGAAGCGCGCCGCGAAGGTGCGCACCGCCGAGGACATCGACACGGCGCTGATCGAGATCGACGCGTTCAACGGGCCGCGCGAGATCAAGCCGACGTTCCAGCCGATCGATCCGGAGAGCCACTGGCGGCTCGAGATGCCGCCGCAGCGCACCGCCTACGACCGCAAAGGCCGCCCGATCCCGGACTTCTCGCGCAAGTGGGACCAGTGGGTCGCCGAGGCACGCCGCGTCGCGCCGCACGAGGACGCCGAGCGGTTCGCAAACCGGATGCTCGACGTGAACCCGAAGTCGATGCGCTGGGAGCGGCGCCGCATCGACGTCAAGCGCGATGGCGACAAGTTCGTCACGCTGTACTCCACCGAGGATCTCCCCGAGCGCGTGATCGAGGTCGGCTCGTCGCTGGTGGGACTGCTCGGAAGCGCCTACCAGCGCGTCGACGAGATGCTCTCGGGCTACGCGCAGATCCCCGCCAACGGGACGGCGCCGCGCCCCTCGCAGAACGGCCAGCAGCCGCAACACCACAACGGCGCGCACGAGATGAAGAACGGCAACCGCCGCCGCCGCGGGCGGCGCGCGCGCGCGCGGTAACCGCCGCCGCGTGAGGCGCTTCGCCGTCGCGCTGCTCGCGCTCGTGCTGCTCAGCACGCCGGCGGCGCCGGCCGCCGGCCGCCATCCGTGGAGCGAGCCCGGCCACGTGCGCATCGGCGCGCTGCGGACCATCGACAACCTGAACCCGCTGCTGTCGGGCCAAGCCGCGTCGACCGATCTCGCGCAGTTCTTGTTCAGCGGGCTGATCCGCTTCGACGACCGCGGCGAGCCGATCCCGGACGCCGCCAGCGTCGTGCCGACGCGCGAGAACGGCGGGATCAGCGCCGACGGCAAGACGATCACCTATCACCTGCGGCCGAACCTGCGCTTCTCCGACGGCAAGCCGCTCACCGCGGACGACGTCGTCTTCACCTTCCAGCAGGTGATGAACCCGCGCAACAACGTGCCGTACCACTTTCCGCACGACCAAGCGCAGAGCGTCACGGCGAAGGACGCGCACACCGTCGTCGTCAAGCTGCGCGCGCCCTCGGCACCGTTCGTCTCGAACTTCATGCGCTGCGGCGGGCAAGGGGCGATCCTGCCCAAGCACCTGCTGGCCGGCAAGCCGGACCTCAATCAGGACCCGTTCAACCTCAAGCCGGTCGGCAGCGGGCCCTACATGGTCGAGCGCTACGACGTCAACTCGCGGATCGAGATGGTCCCCAACCCGTACTGGTACGGCGGCAAACCGGGTCTGCAGCGCGTGACGTACCGCATCATCCCGAGCGAGAACACGCTGCTGGTCGCGCTCAAGACGCACGACATCGACTTCTACTTCGCGGCACCCGAGCAGCAGTACCGCGACGTCAAGGCGCTCCCGAGCGTCGCGGTCAGCGCGGTGCCGTCCTCGCAGTTCGAGATGGTCGTCTTCAACGGCGGGCGCGCGCCGCTCTCCGACCTGAGCGTGCGGCGCGCGACCGCGATGGGGATCGACTGGAACGCGATCGCGCGGAAAGTCTATCTCGACGTCGACCTGCCCGACTGGGGCGACCTGTTTCCGCGCTCGTGGGCGTACACCAAACAGGCGGATCCGACGCCCTTCGACCCGGCGCGCGCGCGCGCGCTGCTCGACCGCGCCGGCTGGCGCTCCGGCCCGGACGGGGTCCGCGTCAAGGACGGCAAGCGGCTCGAGCTCGAGTTCGTCACCGTCGCCGGGGCGATGACGCGCGAGAACGCCGAGGTGGTGATCCAGCAGCAGCTGCGCACCGTCGGGATCGACGTGCACGTGCACAACGCCTCGGCGAACGTGCTGTTCGCGCCGTTGGGCGCCGGCGGGCTCTTCGCCGCCGGGAAGTTCGATCTCGGCATCTACGCCTGGACGAAGAACCCCGATCCCGACGACACGCAGACCTCCGCGCCGCAGAACGTTCCGCCGCACGGCGCGAACTACTCGCGCGTCGTCGACGCGCAGCTCGGCGCGCTGCAGCAGCGCGCGGCGGCAACGTACGACCGCGCGCAGCGCAAGCGCTTGTACGCGCAGGTCGAGCGCCGGCTCGGCGAGGTCCTGCCGTACCACACGATGGTCTGGCGCGCGAACGTCGACGCCTGGAACGACGATCTGCACGGGGTCAAGCCCGCGCAGTCGGTCAGCGACTTCTGGAACGTCGGAAGCTGGACGCTGTGATCCCTCGGGAGCCGCAGGACGACGCCGGCTGGATCGCGCGCAGCGACCGGCTCGCCGAGCCGGTCGTCGCGCTCTACGCGCTCGCCGCGCCGGAAGCGTCCTCACAGCTCGGCCTGAGCCCGGCCGACACCGCAACCACCGACTTGAGCGAAGGCTGGCGCGAGCGGCTTCACGCCGCCGCGGCGCACGCCGAAACGGCGCTGCGCGCGGCGGAATCGTCCGAGACCGAGCCGCGCGTCCGGGAAGACGTCGCGATCCTGCTGCACGCGGTCGACGACGTGACGCGCATGCTCGCGGTCTACGACGCTCACCTCGTGCAGCTCGTCGACGTTGCGCGCACCGCGTTCGTCGGGATCCGCGTCCTGCTCGACGAGCAGAACCCGCCCGAGCGCAAGCGGCTCGCGCTGCGGCGTCTGCGGCGCTACGCCGGGCTCGACGGCACGCTTCCGCTCGCGAGCGCCGCCGAAGCGGAGACGCGCGCGCGGCTCGCGCAGCGCGGACTGCTCGGACCGTACGACGTCGAGGTGCGCACCGCGCTCACGCTCGGCCCGGTCTTGCTCGACGGGATCGAAGGGCTGCTGCGCGCCTCCGGCTTCGGGGGCTGGGCAGGGCCGTACGAACGCTTTCGCGCGCAGTGCGCGGCGTACGCGCGCTTCCTCGAGACCGAGCTGCTGCCGCGCGCGCGCAGCGACCACCGCCTTCCGCCGGAGGTGTACGCGTACTGGCTGCGGCACGTCGGCGTCGACATCGGCCCCGACGAGCTCGCCGCGCGCGCGCACGCCGCGTTCGACGCGATCGCAGCGGAGATGCAAGCGCTCGCGCCGCGCGTCGCGGCGGAGCGCGGCTTCGGCTCGCACGACTACCGCGACGTGATCCGCGACCTGAAGCGCGACCAGATCCGCGGCGACGCCGGCGCGATCGTCGACTTCTACCGCCGCCGCCTCGAAGAGATCGAGGCGATCGTGCGGCGCGAGAACCTCGTTACGTTACCCGAGCGCCCGGCCCGGATCCGCATCTCCTCGCTCGCCGAGAGCGCCGAGACGCCGGCGGCGCACATGAATCCCGCGCCGCTGGTCGGCAACACCGGTCAAGTCGGCGAGTTCGTGCTTCCGCTCGAAGCGCCGCCCGCGCCCGGCGAAACCAAAGCGGAGCGCTCCGACGACTTCACGCACGACGCGGTGACGTGGACGCTGACCGCGCACGAAGCACGTCCGGGTCACGAAGTGCAGTTCGACCGCATGCTGGGCGGCGGGCAGTCGCTGGCGCGCGCGGTCTTCGCGTTCAACTCGGTCAACGTCGAAGGCTGGGCGCTCTACGCCGAGACGATCGTGCTGCCGTACATGCCGCTCGCCGGACAGCTCTGCTCGCTGCAGATGCGCTTGCACCGCGCGGCGCGCGCGTTTCTGGATCCCGAATTGCAGCGCGGCACGCGGACGCCCGCCGAAGCGCAGCAGTTTCTGGAGCGCGAGATCGTCTACTCCTCACCGTTCGCGCGCGGCGAGGTCGAGCGCTACACCTTCCGCGCCCCGGCCCAGGCGACGTCGTACTTCTACGGCTACACCAAGTTCATCGCGCTGCGCGGCGAGGCGGAGGCCGCGCTCGGCGCGCGCTTCGCGCCGCGCGCCTTCCACGACTTCATCCTGGAACAAGGACTGATCCCGCCCGACGCGCTGCGCCGCGCGGTGCTCGAGCGTTTCGTTCCGCGCAGCGCGGCCGCGTCTTAGCCGCGGCCGGGGTAGAACGATCGTTCTGCGATGGCGGCCTGCGCGGCCGCTTGAGCGGTCCACGGCGCGGCGGCGCGGACGAACCAGGCGAGGAGCACCGCGAGCAGCGCGGCATCGTCCAAGATCCCGAGGAGCGGGATGTCGCCCAGGATGTTGAGCGGCGAGAGGATGAAGACCGCACCGGCCAGCGCCAGCAGCTTGAGGCGCATCGGCACTCGCGCGTCACGCGCGAGGGCGTACGCGCGGGCGAGCGTGCGCCGGGACGTCAGCAACAGTCGAAGGAGAGCCATGTGCCGTCGTAACCCGCCCGCTGGTGTAATGTTTCGCCGACTCACCGAGCAGTCCGACCGTGGGAAGAGAATTCGTGCAGGGGCGGGAACGGTAGCAATCTATGGCTAGTTCGCGCAGAGCCGTCCAGAGCGTCACGAGCCCGCTCGACCAAGCGGAAGCGGCCTGCCGAGGCGGCGAGTACGAGCGAGCGTTGCGCCTGTTGGGCGGTGCGCGCTTCGACCGCCGCGAGGACCGCGTGCGCTCAGCAATTTGCCAGGGTCGCGCCGCGCTGGAGCTCGACCGTCCCGAAGCCGTCGCGCCGTTCCTGGAGCGCGCCGCCAAAGAAGCGAAGGGGACCGACGAGACGGTGCCCGCCCGGATGGTGCTCGGCGCGGCACTGGCCCGTACGAATCGCCGCGAGCAGGGCGAAGCGCTGCTCGACGACGTCGCCGCGCTCGCGCAGCGCTCGGCGTCGCACTATGCCCCCGAGATCGCCTACCACCGCGCATCGAGCCGCTTGAGCGCGCAACGGCTCGGCGAAGCCGAAGAGATCGTCGAAGCGGCGCTGCCGCACGCCGCGGGCGTCGCGCGCGCGCGCCTGCTGCAGGTTCTCGGCCGGATCGACGTTCGCCGCGAAAACTACGCCGCCGCCGCGCACGAGTTCACCGCCGCGCTCGGCGAGCTCGACAAGTCGAAGAGCGCGGACGTCAAAGCACGCGCGCGCATCCTGAACGCGCTCGGGCTCATCGCCGCCGAGACGATCGACCTGCGGCTGGGACGGCTCGTGCGCCGTGAGTACGAGACGACCACGTGGTCCGACGACACGCGCGCCGAGCACGCGCACATTCTCGATTATCTGGGCTGGCTCTCGCTGCTCGAAGGTGAGATCGCGCGCGCCTGGGACGAGCGGCAGCTCGCGCTCACGCTCGCCGCCGAGACCGATTTTCACGCGCTCGCGCTGATCGGGGCGGCGCAGCTCGCCGGCGTCGTCGGCGACCGCTTCTCCGAGTCGCGCTATCTCGACCTCGCCGGCACGCTGCTGCTGCACGATCATTCGGGAAGCGGCGCCGAGCGGCGCATCGCGATGCTCTCGTTCATCGCCGCCGTACCCGCCGCGAACGGGGAGACGGCGCGCAAGGTGTTGGCGTTGTACGATCGCACGCGACCACGCCGCACCGACGCGCCGGCCTTCGAGGGCGACCGCGCGCTCGACGCGCAGGAGCACTACGCGCGCGGCAAAGCCGCGCTGGCCGAAGGACGCACGCAGCCCGGCATCGCCGAGCTGCAGCAGGCGCTGGAGCTGTGGTCGCAGCTCGCCTACCGTTTGCGGGCCGCGCTCGTCGCGAACGACTTGCGCGCCGTCACCGGCGACCGCCGCTACGCGCAAGCCGCGCTGGAGTCGCTGCGCAACACGCCCAACGCGTGGCTGCGGCCGGTCCTCGAGCGGCGCACGACCGAGGACGATCCGCTCGGCCAGCTCACCCCGGCGGAACGGCGCGTCCTGGCCGAGCTGTGCAAGGGCAAGAAGGCGCGCGAGATCGCGGCGGGCTTCGACCGCAGCTTCAACACGATCAACAACCACACGCGCGCGATCTTCTCGGCGTTCGGCGTGCGCAGCCGCGCGGCGCTGGTCGCCGAGTGCGCGCGGCTGGGCATCCTCGACGACATCAAGTCCCTGCGCTGAAGGAAATACGGCCGTGCGAAGCACGCAGCGCGCGAACCTGACCGGCGTCCCCGGCGTGCTGCAGAAGGCGGACGAGCTCTATAAGGCGGGCGAGTACGAAGCGATTCTGCGCTTGCTGCGCAACGCGCGCCTCGACCGGCGCGACGAGCGCGTGCTTTCGGCGATCTATCAAGCGCGCGCGGCGCTCACGCTGGACCGGCCGAAAGAGGTAGCACCAATCCTGCAGCGTGCGTCCAAAGAAGTGAACGGGGCGGAGGAGACGGTGCTGGTGCGCATGCTTCTCGGCTCCGCGCTGACCCGCACGGAGCAACGCGAAGAAGGCGAAGCGATGCTGGAGGACGCCGCCGCGCTCGCGCAGCGCTCGGCGCCGCAGCACGTCGGCGAGGTCGGCTATTACCGCGCGCTCAGCCGCTGGAGCAGCGACCGCGTGGACGAAGCGGAAGCGATCGTCGAAGCGGCGCTTCCGCACGCCGCCGATTACGCGCGCTCACGCCTCCTGCAGCTCGCCGGCTGGATCGACACCCGCCGCGAAAACTACGCGTCTGCGGCGCGCAAATTCACCGAAGCGCTTGCCGCGCTGAACGAGTCCGACATCAGGGACGTCAAGGGTCGCGCGCGCATTCTGAACGCGCTTGCGATCATCGCCGCGGAGACGATCGATCTTCGTTTGGGGCGGCTCGTGCGGCGTGAGTACGAAGCGAGCACGTGGTCCAACGACACGAGGATCGAGCGCTACCTCGTTCTGGGTTTTCTCGCTTGGCTCTCGCTGCTCGAGGGCAACGTCGTGCGGGCCTGGGACGAACGACAACGAGGCCTGACGCTCACCGTCGACACCGCCCATCATGCCACGGCACTCGTCATGGCGCGGTATGTCGCGACGATCGTCGGTGACCGGTTCTCCGCCGAGCGCTATTTGGAGCTTGCCGGCGCGCTGCTCTTGCGCGGCGATCAAGTCGACCTCGACGTCGACCACCGGAGTGCGCTGCTGGCGTACGCAATCGCCGCGCCGCCGGAGAACGTTGAAACGGCTCGCCGCGTTCTGGCGCTCTACGATCGTACGAGCCCTCGCCGGACTGAGATGCTCGCACTTGAAGGCGACCGGCGGCTCGACGTGTACGCGCAGTATGCACGCGGAAGAGTCTTGGTTGCCGAAGGGAATGTATCACGTGGAGTCGACGAGCTTGAACGGTCGTTCGACGCGTTCATGCAGCTCGGCTACCGTTTGCGCGCAGCGCTCGTGGCGAACGACTTGCGCACCGTCACCGGTGAAGAGCGCTATGCCAAGGCCGGGCTGGATGCGCTTCGCAACGCACCGAAGGCATGGCTTCGCGATGCGCTTCAGCGGGATGCCCCCGCCGATCCGCTCGGACAGCTTACCCGTGCGCAGAGGCGCGTTCTTCGTGAGCTTTGCACCGGCAAGAAGGCGCGTGAGATCGCAGCGGGTTTCGACCGCAGCTTCAATACGATCAACAACCACACGCGAGCGGTCTTTTCGGCGTTCGGCGTGCGCAGCCGTGCTTCGCTCGTCGCGGAATGCGCGCGACTCGGCATTCTCGACGACGTGAAAGCGCTGCGCTGAGCGACCGGAGGGGACGCGCCGCGCGCCCCCTCCTTCGTCGCCCGCGCAGGATCGGACGTTGCTATCCCGGCGGTCCCGAGCCGGTTACGTCGTCCACCGAGGTCGACGTCGTCACCGGGCCCGACGTCGTGACCGTCGCTGAGGCTGAAGCGGCCGGCGCCGAGGTCGGGGCTGTGACGCTCGCCGAGACGGCGAGCGAGATTGCGACGATGAGGGTCGTGAGCATGGGGTTTTCCTCCTGGGCACGCGCCGCAAGCCGCGACGCGTGACCAAGGGATGCTACCGCCTGCTCTAACTACTCCTCGCTACAAGTAGCTATGATGCTTAATTACTACGAACCGATGCCGTTCCGGCATGAAAGAGCCGGCCGCTCGAGGGCCTCGGCGGCCAGAATTGGCCGAAAGAAAAACGAAGAAGCCAGCGCCGCAAGGGCGCCGAGCTTCGGTGCGGGAGGGAACGCCGGCCCGGGTGTGGGACGCCTCGGTGAGACGTCGACCGACGTTCCCGCGCCGATGATGGCACGCCACGGGGCGCGCGAGGAAGCCTAGAAGTTGCCAGGCTGGCGCTACACCGCTCGGGACAGGTAAAACTTCAAGCCGAAGCGCGCCTTCGCGCCGTCGACGGTCAAGATCGCGTACGAGAACAGCGGGTTGAGGCGCTTGTCGGTCGGCGAGCCGGGGTTGCCGATCAGGACGCCGGCCTCGCGGGCGGTGAACGGCCGGTGGCTGTGGCCGAACAGCACGACGTCGACCTCTCCTTGGTCGAACGCGGCGAGGGCGCGCGACGCGCTCGTCCCGCGCTTGCCGTCCCCGTGAACCATTCCGACGCGGACGTCCTCGATCCGCACGACCTTGCGCCGGCCGAAGCGCGCGCGAATCTCCGGACCGTCGTTGTTGCCCGCGACCGCGTCGAACGGCGCGATCGCTTCGAACAGCGGGACCGCGAGCAGATCGGTCAGATCGCCGAGGTGCAGGATGCGCGCGACGCCGGCACGCCGCAGCCCGCGCTCCAGCGCGCGCGGCAAGGCGCGCCCGAAGCGCGGGAAGTGGGTGTCGCTGACGACGCCGACCTTCGTCACGCCGTTATCGTGCCCGCTCTTCGGCGCGCCGCAGCGGCTCGTCGTCGAGCACGACTGCGACCACGGTGACGGCTTTGGCGAGGGCGTAGACGACGGCCGCCGCGCGGCGGCGCAGCGCGAAACGGCGCGCCTGCGCGAGATCGTCGGCGATCGCTCGATGCCGGTCGTTGACCAGCACGGCGAAGACCTGCTGGGTGTAAGACACGAAAAAACCTCCGTTGGTGCGGAGGCTTCATCAAGGCGGACGTGCCGAAGCGGTCAGGTCAGCGTGATGCGGCCTCCGAGAATGCGAAGTTGGAACGCGAAACGACGAGCATCGCCCGCGTGCGACGGGTAGTGGGGACGGAAATCGGCTGAACTCGGTTCAATGCGTTCTCTCCTTTCTCGCCTCGCGCTCATGCGCGAGTAGGTTCCGAGCCTATCACGCCGGTCGCGACAAAGTCAACACCGGGCTTGCCGTGGCATTCGACGAGTTCCGACAATCTCGACGCGATCAGTGGGCCGCCCAGCCACCGTCGATCGAGATCGGCGCGCCGGTGATCGACTTGGCGTAGTCGCTGCACAGGTACGCGCACAGCGCGCCGACCTCGGGCGGCTCGATGAAGCGCTTCGAGGGCATCGCGTCGAGGAACGCGCGCTTCAGCGCTTCTTCCTCGCTGATCCCACCGCCGTAGGACTGCACCAGCCCGGCGGCTTGATTGCGGACGAGATCGGTCATCACCGCACCCGGGCAGATCGCGTTGGCGGTGACGTTGATCTCGGCACCTTCGATCGCCAGCACCTTCGTCATCCCGACGACGCCGTGCTTGGCCGCGACGTACGCGATCTTGAACGGTGAGCCGATGAGGCCTTGGACGCTGGCGACGTTCACGATGCGGCCGCCGCCGCGCGCGACGAAGTGCGGCCAGGCGGCTTTCGAGGTGTGGAAGACGCTGTCGAGATCGATCGCGCGAACGTCGGCGTACCGCTCCTCGGGAAACTCGGCGACCGGCGCGACGAACTGCACGCCGGCGTTGTTGACGACGTGGTCGAGCCCGCCGAAGTCCGCCGCGGCGCGATCGACCGCCGCGCGAATCGCGGCCGGATCGCGCACGTCGCACGCGTACGCGCGCGCGACGACGCCGAAGCGCGCCGCGGTCTCTCGCGCGGTCTCCTCCGCGCCCGCGCCGTCCAGGTCGACGAGCGCGATGGAAGCGCCCGCTTGCGCGAGCGCCTCCGCGCACGCGCGCCCGATTCCGCGAGCGCCGCCCGTTACAAAACTGACGCGGCCGTGTAGATCGATCGAAAGCAAGGTCGCCGTTCCTCCTCGCAAAAAGGAGATCGCCCCGTGGGTACTCTGGTCCTCTCCAATGTCGCTCGCTCGTTCGGCGAGGTGGTCGCGGTCCGCGACGTGTCGTTCTCCGTGCCTCCCGGCAGCACGTTCGGGCTGCTCGGCCCGAACGGCGCCGGCAAGACCACGACGATGCGGATGATCCTCGGGATTTTGATCCCCGACCGCGGCAGCGTCACCTGGGACGGCGCGCCCGTCGATCTGCGCGTGCGCCGGCGCTTCGGCTACCTGCCGGAAGAGCGCGGACTCTACGGCAAGCTCAAAGTGCGCGAGCAGATCGCGTACTTCGGCCGCTTGCACGGCGTGCCGCCGCCGGACGACGTCGCGCGCGCCGACGCGTGGATCGAGCGGCTCGGGCTGACGGAGTTCGCCGAGCGCCCGTGCGCCGAGCTCTCGAAAGGAAACCAGCAGAAGGTGCAGGTCGCGTGCGCGGCGCTGCACGATCCCGAGCTGCTCGTGCTCGACGAACCGTTCTCCGGGCTCGATCCGGTCAACGCGGAGACGCTGCTCGAAGCGCTGCGCGCGCTCAAAGCGGGCGGCACCTCACTGATTCTCTCCTCGCACCAGATGTGGCAGATCGAGGATCTGTGCGAGTCGTTCTGCGTGATCGCGGACGGGACGATGCGCGCGCGCGGGACGCTGCGCGAGCTGCGCGCGGCGTGGCCGACGCGCATCGTCGAGGTCGAGCCGGTCGCCGAGCAGCTGCGCGGGATTCTCGACGCGACGCCCGGCGCGCGGGCGCTCGCCGAAGCGGACCGTCCGGCGCTCGCCTACGAGCTGCCCGCCGACGCCGACACCGCGGCGCTGCTGCGGCGGCTGGTCGCGGCCGGCGACGTGACGCGCTTCGAGCGCGTCGACCCGAGCTTGCGCGACATCTACCTGCGCGCGATCGGAGCGGCGGCGTGAACACGCTGGCCGTCGTCTTCAACGCCGAGTTCGTGCGGCGCATCCGCTCGCGCGCGTTCGTGGCCGGGACGCTGATCGGCGCGGTCAGCATCGTCCTGATCGCGATGCTGCCCGCGCTGGTCGGCGGGATGCTCTCGAGCTCGAGCAAGAAGATCGTGCTGGCCGGCGACCCGGCGCTCACCGCGACGGCGCGCACACTGCTCAAGCGCGACTTCACCGTCGTCGCGATGCTGCCGAAGCTCGACGGCCCGCCGAGCGCGCAATTTCTCGACGCGCACGACAAGGCGTCGGCGGTCGCCGTCCTCGCGCGCAGCGGCGAAGGTTTGCGCGTGACCGCCTACGCGCGCGATCCCTCCGCCTTCCGCGACACGTTCGCGGCCGACCTCGCACCGATCCAGATCGCGCTCGCGACCGGAGCGCCGGTGCAGCGCGTCGCCGCGCACTCGACCGTGCCGGTCGAGGTGCACGACGTCTCGGGACGGTTCGCGAACGCGAGCGCAGCCGACGCGGCGAAAGGGATCGCGTACCTGTTCGTCATGCTGCTGTACCTCGCGATCCTGCTGAACGCGCAGTCGATCATGACCTCGGTCGCCGAGGAGAAGACGAGCCGCATCGCCGAGCTGCTGGTCGCGACGCTCGATCCGGCGCGGCTCCTCGCCGCGAAGATCCTCGCCGCCGCCGCGACCGGGTTCATCCAGCTCGGCGTCTGGGTCGCGGCCGGGATGCTCTCCGGCCGCGCGGTGACGACGCTCTTCGCGCGCGGCGACGAGGCTGCGAGCACGCCGCTGTTCGGCTCGCTCTCGGTCTCGTCGGGCGAGATCCTGGCGTTTCTCGCCTTCTTCGCGGTCGGCTTCGCGCAGTACGGCGTGCTCTACGCGGCCGCCGCGTCGCTGATCAACCGCACCGAGGACCTCGGCAGCGTCGCCGGACCGCTCGTCGTCCCGGTCGTGCTCGGAATCATCCTGGCGCAGATCGGGTTGCAGTTTCCGAACAGCCCCAGCGTGCTGGTCTGCTCGCTGCTGCCGCTGATCTCGCCGTTCGTGATGTTCACCCGGATCGCGGTCTCCAACGTGCCGGCGTGGCAAGTCGTGCTCTCGCTCGCGATCAACGTCGCGACCGCCGTGCTGCTGGCGTGGCTTTCCGGCCGGGTCTACCGCGTCGGTCTGCTGCTGTACGGCCGGCCGCCCTCGATCAAGCAGATCGTCGCGACGCTGCGCGCGTAGCCGTTCAGCGTTTCAGCACGAGAGCGCCAGCGGACCCGAGGCCGGCGTGCCGATCACGCTCGGGACCGACGGCGTCGAGGTGTCGGTGGTCGGGTCGACGGAGTGCTCGAAGGCAGCCTGCAGCTCGGCGTAGCAGCCGATGAGCGTCGCCATGTCGGGCGACTCGAACTGGTTCAGCGTCGCGATCCGCTCGCGTTGCGGCCCGAAGAGCGGGGCCAGCATCGCCGGCGACTCGTTCGCCGCCTCGACGGTGATCGCGGTGCGGCCGAGCAGCATCGGCGCGCTCAAATCGGAGCTGTTCGAGAGGACCTTGCCGCACGTCGCACCGGTCGCGGTGCTCCCCGCCGCCGGTTGCCAGAACGGCTGCGTCGCCGTCGCCGGCGCGGCCAGCGGGCCCGCGTTTCCGATCAGGTCCGGCGGCGGCGTGACGCACGAGGTCGGCAGCGGCGCGCCGGCCGCCGCCGAGTAGGCGGCGTAGACGCTGTACTGCTGGTACGGGTTGATCCGCGCGGAGACCATCCCGCCGTAGCGCGCGACGAGCTCGACGCGCTCGCCGAGCACGCCCGCCTGCATCGCCCACACGACGCCGAACATCACTAGCAGGAACACCGGCAGCGCGATCGCGGTCTCGATCAGCGCCTGGCCGCGGGCGCGCATCACGACGAAGCGCACGAGACGCTGCTCATGTTCAGCGCGCCGCTGAACGGTTTGATCGGGATCGCGTTCCACCATCCGGTCGCCACCGAGAACTCCGGGCCGGTGACGTGCATCGAGTACGCGTCGTAGCTCGGAAACGCTTTCGCCGAGTTGCCGCCGTAGGCGATGGTGAACCAGTTCCACGTTCCGCTGCCGGTGTTCGGGCCGGTCGCGCTGACGTTCGAGAGCCCCATCGTCTCGGGCGCCTGGAACGGGTTGCCGGTCACCGGGTTGACGATCGTGCCGGGCTGGATCCACTCTTGCGTCACCATCGCCGAGGTCGCCGCCGCGCGCCCGATCGCGGTGAACGTCGGCGGCTGAAAGTTGAGGAAGCCGGGGACGACCGGCGCGACCTTCGCGCAGGTGACGATCTCGATCTGCGCCGGCTGATAGTCTTGCTTTACCGCGGCCTGCGTGCCGTTGTTGACGACCCACAGCCCGGCCGACTGCTCGACGTCGTTGACGGTCGGGCGCGGGATGACGTTCACGACGTTGTAGTTGAAGCCGCAGTCGCCTCCGCCGGTCTCGCCGCAGTGCGCCTGCAGCGAGGCGACGATCGCCTTCGCGTCCGACTGCGCCTGCGCGAAGGTGTACTGCGAGGTGCGGCTGACGAGCTGGACGTCGGTCGTGTAGCGCTGCACCGCGCGGTAGTACTGCTGCTTGAGCGCGTCGTACGTCGCTTGGCAGTTGGCCCCGCCGTTGGTGCAGCCGGGATCGGCGTACGCGGCGGCCTGCAGCGCGTTGAGCAGGTTTTTGATCCGCCACTCCTCGACCGAGGCGGCGTAGACGAGCGCGAGCTGCTGGTTCCACGTCTGCGTCTGCACCGAGAGCGCGGCGACCGCGGCCGCGTCGGCGGCGTTCTGCGCGCGCACCTGCCAGCGCAGCACCTCGCCGTACTGCACGCCGCCGAACGCCAGCGCGAGCGCGGCGGCCAGTCCCATCGCCCAGATCGGCAGCGTCTGGCCGCGCGCGTGCTTCAGGAACATCCGGGCTGCTCGAACATCGGGTTGAGCGGGTTTTTCGAGGTGTCGGTCGAGCCGAGCGGGACGCCGACCGTGACCTGCGTGTCCCAGCCGTTCACCGTCTGCATGCACGGCAGGCTCGGGTCGAGGACGGTCCCCGTCCCGTCGCCCGCGACGACGTTCGCTTCGGCGGCGTCGAGCTGCGCGGCGATCGTGGCGTAGATGCGCTGGTGCAGCGCCATCGCTTGGTAGACTCCGTTCGGGCCGATCCCGTTCGCCGCACTCGACCAGTTGCTGCCGTCGAGGATCTCGGCGAAGCCGCCCGACCACATGTCGCCGCTCGTCGTGTTCGTGCAGCCGGCGTGCGCGGCGGGCCGGCAATGGTAGAGGAACTTGAAGCCGATGAAGTACGGCGGCGCGTTGCCGTCGTCGGCGAAGTACGGTTTCTGGTCGGCGTACGTCGTCGAAGAGTTGAGCGGCGAGCCGTCGAGGTCGAAGCCGAACCCGGAGACCATCATGTTGGCCTCGATCGCCGCGCTCGAGAGGTTCGTCTTCGAGAGGACGTCACCGATCCCGACGCCGCTGTTCGTGATCGTCGCCTGCGTCTGCGCGGGGCGCACGATCTGCACGCCGCCGTGGCGGTTCGACTGGTCGCCGAGCTGATAGTCGACCGCGACTTGCGAGGGGTCGGGGTTGGTGCGCTGCAGGTTCACCGACGCGCTCTGCGCGACGAGCGGGAACGGTCCGGCGATCGCCGCGTTCGGATCGTTGCCGAGCACCGAGGCGTGCGCGGCGACGAACGCCGCGCCGTCGCCGCCGAGCTGCGCGAGGCCGATCAGCCCCAGCTCCAACGTTCCGAAGAGCAGCGTCAACACGACTCCCAGCGACACCGCGGTCTCCGGGATCGCGGCCCCGCGCGAGAACCTCACGGCCCGCTTTGCACCGCCGTCAGCTTGTCGCTGACGCCGTTCAGCGTCGCCGAGACGGCGTTGTAGACCCCGTTCAGCGCGACGATGCAGACGACCGCGATCAGCGCGAGCACGAGCGCGTACTCCGTCATCGAGGCGGCGCCTTCGTCGCGCAGCATCGCGGCGAAACAACTCATCATAGGGTGACGACCTCGGGGGTCATGACGAAGATCACGTCGGTCTCCGCCTTCTGGTAGCGCGTCGAGCGGAAGAGCTTTCCGAGGACCGGCAGGTCGCCGAGGCCCGGGATCTTGTCGATGTTGCGCGTCTCCTGGCGCCGCAGCAGGCCGGCCATGATGATGCTCTGGCCGGCTTTGGTCACCACGTCGGTGGTGATGCGGCTGGTCTTGAACGAGGGCAGCAGGATCCCACCGGCGACGATCCCGTTCTGGAAGTCGAGATCGCTCACTTCGGGGGTGATCTTCGAGTCGACCGCCCCGTCGGGCAGGATCGTCGGCGTGACGTTGAGGCGCACGCCGTACTCCTTGAACTGCACGTTGATCGAGCCGATCCCGCTGGTGACGACGTACGGCACCTCGCCGCCGACCAGGAAGTTGGCCTGCGAGCCGGGCATTGCGACGAGCTCGGGCGCCGAGAGGACCCGCGCGTCGCCGTTGCGGATCAGCGCGTCGATCGTGGGCGCGAGGAACGCCGTGCGGATGAAGCGGCCGCGCGCGATGTTGAGCGCCTGCCCGGTCGCGATGCTGACGCCGCTCTCGCCGTTCGGCCCGGTCGCACCGGGATTGTCGAAGAACGGGAAGTTCGGATCGCCGTAGGTGATCGTGCCGCCCGGGTTCACCTGCGCGCTCTGGAGCCGGATCCCGAGCTGCGTGAGCGCGGTCCGGTCGACCTCGAGCACGTAGACGTGCGTGTCGACCTGCTGGTTCACGTCGAGGATCAGCCGGTCGACGATCTTGCCGTCGACGGCCAGGTTCGCGCCGGCGAGCCCGCGGACGCGCTGGAGCACCATCTCCGCGGCGGCCCGGTCGCGCACGCGGCCGCTCACCATCACGTTGCCTTTGTTGTCGTAGTCGACGTGCACGTCGCGTGCGCCGGTCTCGCGCGCGATCTCGTTCTGCACCTCGCCGAGCGGGCGCGAGACCGTCACCGCGTCGACGATGTCGTACTTCTGGTTCTTCGCGTAGAGCGCGAACCGGCTCAGCACGTCGGCGATGCGGTTCGCGTGCGCCTGATCGGCGACGTCGCCTTTGACGACCAGCGCGCGGCCGATCGGCTCGACGCTCACGCTCGGCTCGTTGAGCGTCGTGCGCAGCATCTGCGCCAGATCGTCGAGCGTCTGTTCGGTGACGGTGACGTCGTACTCGTGCCGCCCGTCGCGCGTCCACACGAGCACGGTCGTGTGGCCGGGCGCCTTCGCGTTGACGATGACTTGCGAGGTGCCGATCGGGACGACGCCGGCGATCCGGCCGTCACCGACCGCGACGCGCGTGAGCCCGGGCGCTTCGATCGTCGTCGAGCGTCCGGCGGGGAGAGAGATCGCTGCGAGCGGCTGCGCGAACGAAGGTGAAGCGATCGCGAGCGCCGCGACGAAGGTCATGAACCAAGCCAGCGGTTTCATTCCGAGTTCGTTCTGCCCCGGCGACTCGCGTTAACGCGTCAACAAGCCGTCGACGATCGGTAAAAAATTGGGCGTCCACGCGAGACGAAGGTCCTGGGGCGGTATGACCAGCCCGTGACTCTTCCGATGCGGCGTCTCTCCGCGACACTCGTTGCGGCGGCGCTCCTCACCGCTCCGGCAACCGCCCACACCGGAACCCCGCTGATGCGGGTGGCGCAGGCGGCGGGCTACGCGTATGCGTGGTCGGCGTCCGCTTCGGAGGTCACCCTCTCGCGCCCCGGCCTCACGGTCGTCCTTCGCCCCGGCAACCGCCGGTACGAGGTCAACGACCGCGTGGAATACGCCAGCGAAGCACCCGCCTACGGAGCCGGCGACCTCGTCGTCCCGGATGACGTGGTGAACGAGCTGCGCGCACTCGCCGGACGCTACCCGGACGCGCGTGCCACGGAGGGCGCGCGCCCCGGACCCGCCACCTACCTCACGCCGGCGAGCGGTTCGCTCACCATCAGCGCGCACGAGGCGGCGGGACGCGATGCGATCCTCGTCGACGGGACGGCACCTGCTTCCATGCCAGTGACGCTCACGCTCGTCGGCTCGGTCTCTCGCGACATTCCCGACGTGCTGATCGGCCGGATCACGATCCAGTCGGACCGCACGTTTCACGCGACGCTTCCCGTCGCAAGCGCCATGCCTCGGGGCAGCTTCGTCACCGTCACGGCGACGGCGCTGCCCGGGGTAGCCCCGGCTTCCGCTCGCGTCACGATCGGCGCACCGAACCCCGCGATCGATTCCAACCTCTTCGACCACCTCCCGAAAGACCACTAAGGTCTGGTTCGTCCAGAGAAGGAGCTCTCCGTGACCACCTCGTTCCTCGCCATGCTCAAGGACGACGAAGGCGCGACCCTCGTCGAATACGGTCTCGTCGTCTCGCTGATCGCGGTCGCCGCGATCACGGCGATCGGCCTGCTCGGCCAAAAGGTGAGCGACACGTTCACCGCCATCAACAACAAGATCACGCCGCCTCAGTAACATGCTGCCGTTCGTCCCGATCCTCACCGCAGCTGCGCTGACGGCTGCGGTGAGCGACGTTCGTACGCGCCGAATCCCGAACGCGCTGACCGGCGCGCTCGCGGTCGCGGGCGTCGCGACGGCCGGGGTGACCGGAGGCTTTGCCGGCGCAGGCGTCGCGCTCGCGACCCTCGCCGTCCTGTTCGCGGCCGGAACCGTCGCCTATTCGCGCGGCTGGTTCGGCGGCGGCGACATCAAGCTGCTCGCAGCAGGATGCTGCGGGCTCGCGCCCGCCCTGGCCTTCGATTTTCTGATCTACACGGCCCTGGCCGGCGGACTTCTTTCTTTGTACTCGCTGGCGGCGTCGCAACGGATGGCGACGGCGCTCATCACCTGGCGTCTCCCCGAGACCGGTGAACGGCTTCCTTACGCCGTCGCCGCCGCCGGCGGCGCCCTCTTCTTGTGGGTGGCACTCTCATGTCCAGCGTTCTTGCTCGTCCGCTAGACACGCGGACGATCGCGCTCTCCGTCGCCGGATTGCTCGCGGTCGGAACCGGCGTGCTGACGTACAACTACCTCGCCTCGGTCGGCCATGCCAACGCGCCGGCGGCCCAGCGCTCGATCGTCGTCGCCGCGCGAACCATCCCGGCCCACGCGACGATCACCGCCGAGATGCTGACCCGGGTCGCGCGGCCGGCCGACGCCGTCGACCCCGACGTGCTGACGGCGCCCGCCGCCGCGATCGGCTCGTCGGCGGTCAACGAGATCCCCGCCGGCAGCCAGGTCACCGCCTCGAAGCTCGTCCACTACGTCACCGCCGGCCTGCCCGGCAAGGTGCACGTCGGGATGCGCGCGGTGTCGATCGCGCTCGACCGCGTCAAGGGCGTCTCGAACCTCGTGCAGGCCGGCGACCTTGTCGACGTGATCGCCGCGACGCCGCGTACCCAGGAAAGCGCGCCGAAAGCGGTGACGATCATTCGCGCCGCCCGCGTCCTCTCGGTCGGCTCGATGACCGAGGCCGGCGCGACCCCTGCGCCCGACAGCGGCCAGCAGTTCTCCAGCGCGACCCTCGAGGTCACCGCGAAGCAGGCCGACCTGCTGACCCTCGCCGACGTCAACACGACGCTGCGCCTGGCGCTGCGCTCGCCGCGCGAGGCGACGAACAGCCGGCCGGTCGAGAAGCTCACCTTCGATAAGGACAAGCCGGCGCCGCGCCCGGCGATCGCGCCGAGCCTCCCGCAACTGCTGCCGCAGCTGTTCACCCCGCTTCGCAACCCGTTCCCGCAGCCGGCTCAGCCGCAGGCGAAACCGACCCCGGCGCCCCCCGCGGTTTCGGTGATCGACGGCGACAAAGTCGTCTCGGGCAGTCCGAGGTAAGCCGCGATGCGGGGGACGATCGCGGTTGTCGTAGGCGCCAAAGGCGGCGTCGGGTCGACCACCCTGTGCGTGGAGCTGATCCGCATCCTGCGCGAGCAGAAGGCCTGCGGTCTGGTCGACGCCGACTTCAGCGGCCGGCGCTGCGTCGCCGTGCTGACCGACTCGGTGCGCGCGTTCGACGCCGGCCGGGTCGGCGGAAACCTGGCTTCGGCGACGATCCTGACCGACGTCGCCGGGATCGAGTTCACCGCTTCGATCGACGGCGCGTTCACGCTGATGCCGGACCACGTCGCCGGGATCCTCGGCGACGTGCGCGACACGACCGACTTCGTGCTGGTCGACGCGCCGCAGCCGTACGCCGCGGCGGTCCGGCCGTTCGTCGTGAACGCCGCGCACTTCATCGTCGTGGTCGAGCCGACGCTGCTCGGCGTGACGAGCGCGCGCGCCGTGCAGACGGAGCTGGCGCGCTTCGGGATCCCCGCCTCGCGCGTCTACCTCGTGCTGAACCAGCGCGACGCGCGCGCCGCCGTCCGGCCCGACGAGGTCGAGCGCGCGCTCGGCGCGCGGCTGCTGGGAAACATCCCGGCGATCGGCGACCGCCGGTATCAAAAAGCCGTCGAGGCGCTGGCCTCGGCGCTGATCGCGCTGCCGCTCCCCGAGGACCTGGAACCGCTCAAGCCGTCGGCGAAGACGCCGCTCGGCGACCGCCGCGCCAGCAATCGCCGTCCGAAGGGCGACGCCAAGCCGGAAGACGTGATGTCGGGCGCGGCCAGCGAGGCGCACATCGTCGCGACGGTCGAGCGCACCGCGCGCGAGCTCCTCAAGAGCGAGATCCACGACGCGCTCGCGCAGCGGCTCGACGTCGTCGCCGCGAGCGCCGCGCTCGACGAGCCGAAGAAGATCGCGGAGCTGCGCGCGCAGATCGACACGATCGTGCGCGAGCTGCTGGCCGCCTATCCCGCCGTCTTCTCGGCCGAAGAGCTGGCGCGCGTCCAGCAAGAGATCATCGACGAAGCGCTCGGGTACGGCCCGCTCGAGGAGCTCCTCGCGCAGCACGACGTCACCGAGATCATGGTGAACGGCCCCGGCCACGTCTTCGTCGAGCGCAACGGAAAGATCGAGACGACGAACAAGCGCTTCAGCGACGACCGCCAGCTGCGCGTCGTCATCGAGCGCATGATCGCGCCGCTCGGCCGCCGGATCGACGAGTCGGTCCCGATGGTCGACGCGCGCCTGCCCGACGGCTCGCGCGTCAACGCGATCATCGAGCCGCTCGCGCTCGACGGCCCGACGCTGACGATCCGCCGCTTCGGCAAGACCCGGCTCACCCCGCAAGCGCTCGTCGACATCGGCGCGATCGAGGAGCCGATGCTCGACTTCCTGCGCGCCGCCGTCGAAGCGCGGCTGAACCTCGTCATCTGCGGCGGCACCGGCTCCGGCAAGACGACCTTCCTGAACTGCCTGTCGTCGTTCATCCCCGACGGCGAGCGGATCGTGACGATCGAAGACGCCGCGGAGCTGCGGCTCAACCAGACCCACGTGGTGCGGCTCGAAGGCCGCCCGCCGAACCTGCAGGGCGCCGGCGAGGTGCGCATCCGCGACCTCGTACGCAACGCGCTGCGGATGCGACCGGACCGGATCATCGTCGGCGAATGCCGCGGCGCCGAGGCGCTCGACATGCTGCAGGCGATGAACACCGGCCACGACGGCTCGCTCACGACGATCCATGCCAACAGCGCGCGCGACTCGCTCTCACGCATCGAGACGATGGTGATGATGGCCGGCTTCGAGCTGCCGGTTCGCGCCATCCGCGAGCAGATCGCCAGCGCGGTCGACCTCGTCGTCCACATCGCGCGCATGCGCGACGGCTCGCGCAAGATCGTCGGCATCAGCGAGATCGCCGGGCTCGAGGGCGAGGTCGTCACGATGCAGGAGATCGTGCGCTACCATCAGCGCGGCCTCGACAAGAACAACAAGGTCGTCGGCGAGTTCGAGTTCACCGGCGTCCAGCCCGAGTGCTTGCAGCGCTTCGCCGAGTTCGGCGTCTCGTTCGACATGCACTCGCTCAGCAAGATGGCCGGCGCG
>Ga0213879_10000020_pt1 | contig 65167 bp, 58 predicted proteins | sample VelepicoBEBS_R03_FD_161046 | JGI IMG/M metagenome (GOLD analysis project Ga0213879, IMG submission 161046) | Vellozia epidendroides bulk soil microbial communities from rupestrian grasslands, the National Park of Serra do Cipo, Brazil - BS_R03 | ecosystem: Environmental > Terrestrial > Soil >...
CGCGGTGCGTTTCACCGTCGCCTCCGCCAGCCTCGGCGCCGAGCACGGCCTTGCGGCTCAGGTTGATGCGGCCTTGCGAGTCGATCTCGATCACCTTGACCATGATCTGGTCGCCCGGCTTCACCACGTCCTCGACCCGCTCGACGCGCTGCGGCGCGAGCTGCGAGATGTGCACGAGCCCTTCTTTGCCCGGCAAGATGGCGACGAAGGCGCCGAAGTTCATCAGGCGCGTGACCGTGCCGAGGTAGGTCTCACCCGGTTTCACTTCCTTGGTGAGCGCCTCGACCATCTGCTTCGCCTTCTCGGCCCCGGCGGCGTTCGCGCCGGCGATGAACACCCGCCCGTCGTTCTCGATGTCGATCTTCACGCCGGTGTCGGCGACGATCTTGTTGATCACCTTGCCGCCGGGTCCGATCACGTCCTTGATCTTGTCGGGGTTGATCTGCAGCACGATCATCCGTGGCGCGAACTCGGAGAGCTCCTTGCGCGGCTCGGCGATCGTCTCTTTGAGCTTCCCGATGATGAACAGGCGCGACTTCTTCGCCTCGGCGAGCGCGTCGCGCATGATCTCGGTGGTGATCCCGGCGACCTTGATGTCCATCTGGATCGCGGTGATCCCTTGGGTCGTTCCCGCGACCTTGAAGTCCATCTCGCCGAGCGCGTCCTCGATCCCCTGGATGTCGGTGAGGATCGCGTAGCCTTTGCCCTTGAGGATGAGCCCCATCGCGACGCCGGCGACGTGATCCTTGATCGGCACGCCGGCGTCGAGCAGCGCGAGCGTCGAGCCGCAGACCGAGGCCATCGACGAGGAGCCGTTCGATTCGAGCACTTCGCTGATCACCCGCAGCGTGTACGGGAAGTCGGCTTCGTCCGGCAGCACCGGCATGAGCGCGCGCTCCGCGAGCTGGCCGTGGCCGATCTCGCGCCGTCCGGGCGAGCGCATCGGACGCGTCTCGCCGACCGAGTACGGCGGGAAGTTGTAGTAGTGCATGTAGCGCTTGTTCGGGATCGCGAGAATCCCGTCCAAACGCTGCTCGTCGCTGATCGAGCCGAGCGTCGCGGCGGTGAAGACCTGCGTCTGCCCGCGCGTGAAGACGCCCGAGCCGTGGACGCGCGGCACGTAGTGCACCTTGCACCAGATCGGCCGGATGTCGCCCGGCTTGCGGCCATCGGGACGAATCCCCTCGTCGACGACCATCGTGCGCAGCTCGTCCTCTTCCATCGCCTTGATCGTCTTCTCGAAGTCCTTGGCCTTCGGGTCTTCGATCAGCGCGCGAACGGCGGGATCGTCTTTCTTCGCGAGCTTCGCCAGCGCGGTCTCGCGCGAGAGCTCGCCGAGCGCGGCGTTGCGCTCGAGCTTGTCGGTGACGCGCATCGCCTTGGCGACTTCCTTGGCGAAGTTCTTGCGCACCCACTTGTCAAGCTTCTCGTCGGTGGCGAGGAGCGGGAACTCGCGCTTCGCCTTGCCGGCTCTCTTCGCCAGCTCGTCGATCGCGGCGACGATCTTCTTGATCTCGCCGTGCGCGAACTCGACCGCGCCGAGGAAGTCGTCCTCGGAGATCTCCTTCGCGCCGCCTTCGACCATCATAATGTCGGTCGAGGTCCCGGCGACGACGACTTCCATCCCGCCGCTCTCGTACTGCTCGAGCGTCGGGTTGGCGACGTATGCGCCGTTCTCGTCGCGGCCAACGCGGATCGCGGCAATGTTTTTCTGGAACGGGATGTCGCTGACGGCGAGCGCCGCGCCCGCGGCGCACACGGCGAGCACGTCGCTGTCGAGCGCGGGATCGGTCGAGAGGACCGTCGCGATGATTTGAATGTCGTTGCGGAAGCCGTCCGGAAAAAGCGGACGGATGGGGCGATCGATCTGCCGCGCGCTCAGGACCGCGTGTTCCGACGGTCTCCCTTCGCGCTTGATGTAGCCGCCCGGGATCTTGCCGGCCGCGTACATCTTCTCTTCGTAGTCGCAGGTGAGCGGGAAGAAGTCGATCCCTTCCCGGGGTTTCTCCGACGCCGTCGCGGCGCAGAGGACGACGATCTGATCGCCGTAGCGGACGAGAGCGCTGCCGTTCGCTTGCTTCGCAAGCTCGCCCGTCTCGATGACGAGCTGCCGGCCACCGATCTCGAGCGAGACGGATTCTGGCACTGGTACTCCTAGATTTTCTGTTCTTGTTCGTATGTTCGTCTTTTGCGTGAACGGGCTGCGGTTCGGCACGCCGCCGCAGCCCGCCTTTGCGCCGGATCTCTCGCCGCTGGGCGCTCGGTTGCGGTGCCCGCGACCGCCGCTACGGTGCGGCGGCGAGCTCGTCCGGTTCGGGCCGCGCGCTCGACCGCACGACGAAGGGCTCCACCGTCAAGGCATACCGCGCGCCCGCCGGGGGCCCGTGCGGCACGATTCGCACCAGCAAACGTGCTCCGCCGACGTCGAGGATCTCGGAAAACGCGCCGCGCCGCGTCTCATCTTGCGCGAAGTACATCGCGACGAGGGGGATCAGGGCTGGCGGAAGTTCCACCCGCTGGGCCGGCCACATGACGGCTCGACCCGCACCGTCGAGCAGAAACACGTCGGGCACGGTCCGGCGGAGCGCGATCTCCTCGAGGATCGCCGCAACGATGCGGTCCTTCATCGCGAGACCGCCGGGAAGACGTCGCCGCGCATCAGAGCCCGAACACGGTGGCGACGATCGCGCTGCGTTTCGTCACCTTCGTCTTGCGGCCGATCTTTCGGATGTGCTCTTGCACGGTCGTCGCGCCGATCCCGAGCCGGCGCGCGATCTCGTTCGTCGACTCTCCACCCAGCAAGCCCTCGAGGACTTCCGTCTCGCGCGCGCTCAGCTTGAAGCGCTCCGCGGCCTTCGCGACGGAGTTGCGGACGGCAAACTTTTCGAGCAGGACGGCATAATGGTTCAGCGAGCCGGCCGCGTCGAGCCGCAGCACCCGAACGACCTGCGTCAGCGAAAGGATGGCGACCGCGGTGGATTCACCGGATTCGGCGAGCCGGTGCTTCAGGCGGCGCACGAGCGGCGCGAGCGCCTCCGGCAAGGGCCCCCCGTCGCCGGCGGTGTCGTCCGCGGTACGAAACACGACGCGCAAGTCGTCGTCGACGACGTAGAACTTCGGCGTTTGGCGGACGCGCGCGAGCTCGAGCGGGTCGTCGCCCTGACGCTGCTCGTTCATGCGAACCGCCCGCGCGCGGAGGGCAATCCAGCGCGGTATCCGAGCAGAGCTGATCGTTTCGAGCCAGAGAGCCATGGGGCGAAAGATCTCCGCTGCGGCGCTTCGGAAATTCTGAACCGAGGTGCGACGCGACGCGGGCAACCGATAAGGCAGCCCGCGAATCGACGCGATTCCCGGCGACCGGTCCGAGATCGGCCGCCTGCGTCAGAGTACCAGTCCGCCGCAGATTGCGGGATCGTCTATTTCGAGGATTCGTCCGCTGCTCACGGGCTACCGCCCTCCGAGAACCGCCGCTACGATCTCTTTGCGCTTCGAAACGTTCATCTTGACGCCGATGTTGCGCGCGTGCGTTGCGACCGTCGAGTCCGCGATCATCAGTTGCTCGGCGATCGCCGCCGTCGAGGCGCCGCGCACCAAGTGCTCGAGAACCTCGCGCTCGCGTTCGCTGAGGCCGAAGCGCTCGACCGCGACATCGACCGGCGAGCGCACCGCGAGCCGTTCCAAGAACAGCGCGTAGTGCGAACGGCCGTCACCCCGCAGGCGCACGAGCCGCACGGCCTGGCCCGGTCCGGCCAGCCCGAGCAAAACGTCGGCCCCAGGATCGCTCGCAATCAGCTTCAGCACGGTGGCTCGCGCGGCAGCGCTCAACGAACGTTCGTCGACCCCGCGCAGCAAGACGTCCCCCGTCGCATCCATGACGTACACGCGGGGGGCGGAGCGCATGGAGACAAGGGAAAGCGCTTCACCGTTATGCTCGGCGACGTTCTGAGTTTTTAGCACGGGAGCAGACCGAGTTCGCACGCACGGCCTCGTCCCCTCCGCGCCGCTCTCATGGAGCCCGCCGTAATGGTGCGGTATTTTGCCTTTTGCGGATCGGCATGCCCACAAAGTATCCCCAAGACAGGCTATGAGCAACCAGGCACCCTAGGCCATCCCAAAAAACAAAACGATAGCTTAACCGGCCTGCGCGCCGCGTCGACACCCGGGCGCGCAATGCTTAGGCGCTCGGGCGGATTGACCGTGGTCACACACCGGCACCCGTGATTGGCTAGGACTTATGACCCCATGCCATTGGGCCGATGAGCCTTATATGAACGGATTCAAGCTCTCGCCTCTGCTTCTCGCTATGGCGACGTTCGGCGCTCCCGCCGCGGTGTCGGCGACACCCGTCACGCCGCCTGCGCCGCCGGACGCGCATCAGCTCGGGGCCGTCGTCCATCTGAACCTCACGATCCTGCCGCAGGCCGTCGTGGGCGTTCGAACGAGCGAGCGCGGCGCACCGGAACTCCTCGTGCGCGGAAACGCGGGCGTCCCGCTGAGCCAGTCTGTGGCCGGCTTCCTCGTGCGTGACAGCCGGGGTGAACGATCGCTGGCCGACGCGGCGAGCCTGCAATCCGCGATCGCCGAGTCCCGGCGCGCGGGCGAACGCGAGATCGACGTCACCGTTATCTTCTGACGTTCCGCACGGTGCGCCGCGCGGCGCACCTTTGCAATATCCTTACTCCTGAGGCGGTCCGCGCCATCCAAAATCCCCGGTTTGTAGGATGGCTGCCGTGAGAGCCGGGTGATAGCATTTCCGGCGAGACGAGCTCGACCTTTCATCGAAGCGCGGGTGTTCGCGCCCCCTTGTGCGGAGAGAGTTCGGATCTCACTTGATTGCTCAGGGCCTTCTGCGCCGGTGCTCTCGCCCTTGAATGCGGCTGAACCATCGTAGAGCTTGGGCTCTCCTCTCTTTTCCGTCTCAGGAGCTCGCGTGAAGAAACTTGCCCTCGTCGCGTTCGCGGCGGCCCTGGCGCTCGCGCCTGCGGTCTCGTCTGCGTCAACCGACTCCAATCCGAAGCCCGTCCCGGGCGGCGGCGTGCCCCCCGGCCAGACGCAATACCTCAACACGGTGACGACGATCAACTTCACCGTCACCCCGGCGTGCACGTCGCTGACGTCGCCGGACACGATCAACTTCAGCGCCCAGCCGACCACCAACAATCCGACCGCCCAGGCGAACTTCCCGGTCAACTGGAATTGCGGCAACGGCATTCAGCCGCACGTCACGTTTCTGTCCACCGGCACCGCGCCTTGCAATCTGGTGAACGGGTCCTACCAGATCCCATATCAGATTTTCGCGAGCGGGCAAACGCCGCCGAACCTCTGCAACGCGACCGATAAGGGGATCGGCAACAACGTGCAGTACGCGGCGCCGGCCGGCGAGTCGGGCAACAGCGGCCACACCTTCAACATCGTGACGGGGCAGCTCGTCGACGGTAATGGCCAAGCGCTGTACCCGCCGCAGACGTACACCGACACGGTCAACGTCTACCTGAATTTCTAGTTCGGTCGAAGAAGGGTGCGGCAGAGCTGGTGTGCTGCCCACCCTTTCTTTCTCTTCTCGGTCAGGAGGATCGGTTTTGCGTACAGTGGATGTGGTGCGAGCAGCCGGCGTCGCCGGAATCTTGGCCGCCGTCGCGGCCGCCCCCGTCTGCGCGAGCGAACAGCACGCCGCCGCGGCGCCGGTGCTGCCGTGCTCCAGTCAGGTCGGAACGTTCCGGTTCACCACGCCGCCGGCGTCCCAGCCGTTCGCGACGTTCGCCGCCGCGATCTCCGTCTCGTGCGCGCCGGCGACCTCCTTCAAAGTGCGCTTTCACTCCGGAAACAATTGCCGAATGAGCGCGGGCGGGGACATGGTTGCCTACGCGCTCTTCGCCGATCCCGCGGCGACGAAACCGCTGCTGGACTGCGCTCCCGGCGGCGACGTCGAGCTCACGGGCCGAGGAAGCCAGACGTTCATGGTGTACGGGCGCACCGGCCTCGTCACGCCGGCGATCCGTCCCGGCGACTACAGCGATACCATCAGCGTCGAAATCGAAAGCACCTGATCCATGTACCTCGGTCTCATTCCTCGGCGAGCGCCGGCGGCAGCGCTCGCCTTCTCGTTGGCGCTGGGCGGCATCGCGGCGTCGCCGGCGCTCGCGAACATCGGCGTCTCGCCGCTCCGCGCCTCGATTGCATCGGGTGAGCGCTCCGCGGCCTTCACGATCACCAACGTGCAGGGCACCGATCTCACCGTGGAGGCCGAAGTCGAGCGCTGGGAACGCGTCGACGGGGTGGACAAGCGCACCAAGACCGACGACTGGATCTTGAATCCTCCGGTGATGACGATTCCGGCCTACGGCGCGCGCGTGATCCGCATGGCGCTGAAGCGGCCGAACGAGTCGCCGACCGAAGTCGCGTACTCGCTGATCGTCAGCGAAGTGCACGCCGCCAACGTCGACCGCGGGCTCGGCCTCGCCGTCAAGATGCACGCGATTCTGCCCGTGTTCCTCATGCCGTCGAGCGTTTCGAAGAGCCGTCCCGAGTGGAGTGCGGCGCGCGAGGGCCCCAAGCGCATCGTTCTCAAGGTGAAGAACGTGGCTTCGACCCACATCCACATGACCGGCTTCCTGCTGAAAGACGCGGCGGGAAAGACGCTGGAGAACCAAACCCCGTCGTACGTCTTCCCCGGTGAGTCTCGAAGCTGGACGATCGAGCTTCCGCCCGATGCGGCTGCGACGGCCTTCGTGCTGCAGGTGAAGACGGACGAGGGCGTGCAGACCGTCCCGGTCTCGGGACAGTAAGATGCGCGTGCGATGGATCGCGGTCGTTGCGTTCGTCCTCGCCGCGTGCGTCGGCCAGCGCGTCGCCGCTGCGCCCGAGTTCGAGCAGCGCGTCTTCGCCGTCGTCATCAACGGCGAACCGGTGAGCTCAGGCTCCGTCGTCCTGCAGGCCGGCGACGGGTCGATCCTCGTCGCCGGCGACGACCTCAAACGCTGGCGGGTGAAGCTCGACGCTCGCGTCCCGCGAACTGCGCTCGACGGGCGCGCGTATTTTTCACTGCGCGACTTTCCCGGCGTCACGGCGCGCGTCGACGAGTCGCGCCAGATTCTGGACCTGCGCGTCCCGGCGGGGCTCTTCGAGCCGACGACGCTCGGCTTCGGCCGGCCCGGCGAGCGCAGGTTCGACCGCAGTCCGGGCGCGTTCATGAACTACTGGTTCAGCGACACGCATTTCGCCGGTACGGCCTTCGAGCAAGGGATCTTCGAGCTCGGCGCCTCCGGAGCACGGGGCGGGGTCCTCACCAGCACGGTCGGCTGGCGGCCGTCCTCGTTCGGGGCCGGCTGGCAGCGCCTGAACACGACCTGGGAGCGCGACTTCGCGGAGGCCCGCAAGACGCTCCGCATCGGCGACGGGATCTCGTCCCCGGGACGGCTCGGCGGCACGGTCTCGTTCGGCGGCATCCAGGTCGCCAGCGACTTCGCGGTCGACCAGGAGTTCCAGGTCAGTCCGGCGCTGGCGATTCGCGGGGTGACGCCGAGCTCGTCGCTGGTGGACGTCCTCGTCAACAACGTGCCGGCGGTGAACGCGCAGCCCGTTCCCGCGGGTCCGTTCCTGCTCAACACGCCGCCGCTCGGGATCGACGGCCAGGGCCAGGTTCGGGTGATCGTTCGCGACGCGCTCGGCGCGGAGCACGTGGTCGTCGAGCCCTTCTACCAATCGCGCTATCTGCTGCGGCCGGGCGTCGACGAATACTCGTACGAGGCGGGTTTCATGCGCGGCGCGGGAAGCGCGCTCTCGTCGTACGGGAAACCGATGGCGTCGGGCACGCTCCGCCACGGGGTCACCGACAACTTCACCGCTGAAGGTCACCTCGAAGCGACCTCCGGTCTCGCGCTGGGCGAATTGACCGCCGACGTCACCTTTCCGCGCTTCGGCTTGGTCAGCGCCGGCCTGGCCACGAGCTTCACGCCGGCCGGGACCGGCCTTCGCGCGCTGCTTGGCTACGAGTTCCGCGCGTTCAACGGGATGGCTCTGGCGGCGAACGTGACGGCCGCGAGCCCGCAGTTCAAGACGATCGGATTCGACGCGCGCGCGAGCGGAGTGACGGAACAATTCGCCGTGACGCTGCCGGTGCGAACGCTCGCGGCGTCGTTCGGATTTCTCGCGACGCACCCGACGCAGGGGCCGGCGGTTTCATACGCGACGGTCGGGCTCTCCGGCCGGCTCGGCTCCGGAACGCTGAACCTGTCGACGACGCAAGGACTCTCCGGGACGCCGGCGGCGTACTTCTTCACCTACATCACTCACATCGGGCGCAACACGCTCTCGACGCGCACGAGCAACTCCGCCGGCATCGGGCGCACAAGCATGGACTACGCGACCGCGCTGCCGCCGTCGGGCTTGGGAAGCGCCGTCGATCTCTCGCTGAACCGCGACAGCGGCGGGCAGCCCTTCGTCGGTGGTTCGTATCTGCTGGAAGCGGCACCGCTGCACTTTGACACGTTCATCGACCGCGATCTCGTCCTCTCGAATCTGCGCGGAGCGTTCGCGCTGGTCGGCGGCAAGGCGTTCGCAACGCGCGACATTCCGACCAGCTACGGGCTGGCGATCGTTCCGGGCTATCCGAACGTGCGGGTCTACGTCAACGGCCTCGAGGCCGGCCGCACCGACAAGGACGGCAAAGTCGCGCTGCCGTTCCTCGTTCCGTACGCCGTGAACAGAATCTCGCTCGACCAGCGCGATCTCCCGATCTCCGCGAACATCGATCACTTCGAAGAGACGCTCGTGCCATACTTCCGCAGCGCGGCGATCGTCCGCTTCGCGACCGGACGCGCTGGCGGCGTGATCGTTCGGCTCCGCCTCGCCGACGGCAGCGCGCTTCCCGCCGGTTCGTTGGTGATGTCGCGCGACGGCTCGCAGACGTATCCGGTCGGGGACGACGGCCTGACGTACCTTAGCGCGGTTGCGGAAGGAACGTCGGCGTACAAAGCCGTCGTCGGTGGTGACGGCAAATGCGAGTTCACCGTCGACGTTCCACACGACGCTTCGGCGATACCGGATCTCGGAAGCGTCGTGTGCGTGACGATGCCGCCGAGCGCGGCAAGCGCCTCGCCCTCGCCGACGGGAACACCGGCACCACCGATGATGCCGCCGCCGACAGCCGCGCCGGCGAGCCCCGCCGCAACGACGGCGCCGAGCCCCGCCGCAACGACGGCGCCGAGCCCCGCCGCAACGACGGCGCCGCGTTAGCGGCGCAGGCCGAGATCTGCGATCAGCTTGCGGTAGCGCTCGAGATCTTTGTGCTGCAGGTACGCGAGCAGGCGCCGGCGCTGGCCGACTTGCATGAGCAAGCCGCGGCGGCTGTGGTGGTCCTTCTTGTGGACCTTCAGGTGCTCGTTGAGCTGGTTGATCGACGCGGTGAGGATCGCGATCTGGACGTCGGCCGAGCCGGTGTCGTTCGGGCCGCGGCCGTACTTGCTCGAAAGCTCCGACTTTTGTTCTTTGGTCAGGGGCACGGGGTACCGATCTCCTTCTTCAGACTCGCGCGCCAGCAGACTCCGTGGGTCCGCGGCGGCGACCGGCGGATCATATCATTTCCGGCCCCCGCGCGTCAAAGCGCCGGGTTCTCGTTCTCTTCTTCTTGGGCGGTCGTGATCGCGTCGCGCAGCGCTTGCAGCTCGGGCGGAAGATCGGTCGTGCGCTCGCCGAGCATCTCGAGCGCGGTCAGTGCGCGGCGGGCTTCGGCGCGGTCGAGCGGGACGTACAGCGTGCGCGCCAGCTCTTCGTCGAGCCGCTCGAGCGCGCGCTTCGCCATGTTCGCTTGACCGAACGAGTACGCGTGGTGACTGGCGTTTCCGAGCAGTTTGAGCTCGGACTCTAGCCAGTCGCGGTAATCCTTGAGCAAGACGTCCTCCAATGCGCGCGGAACCGGGTGCGCCGTGAGCGATGCCTTTCGACAGGCGCCGGGCGACGACTACGTGACGGTGGCGCGCGTCGGCGACGTCGCGCCGGGAACCGGAAAGGCCGTCGTCGTCGGCGACCGCGAGATCGCGCTCTTCAACGTCGACGGGACGTTCTATGCCCTCGACAACACCTGCCCGCACCAGGGCGGCCCGCTCGCCGAAGGCTGGATCGAAGGGACGCAGGTGACGTGCCCGTGGCACGCGTGGACGTTCAAGCTGACCGACGGCAAGATGACCCTTGGCGACTACGCCTCGGTCGAACCGTTCGACGTCCGGGTCGAGGACGATCAGGTGCAGGTCAGCCGCAATCCGCGGCCCGCGTAGCGGCGCCTAAACCAGCGCGTCGCGAAGGTCGGCGATGCGGCGCGAGCCGGTCGCGAAGAGGGCGATTCGCAGGGCGGTGATCAGCTCGTCGATCAGCGCGGCGACGGCGGCGTCGGACTCGTCGGCGGCGCGCAGGAACGGCAGCGCCAAGCCGGCCAGGTCTGCGCCGAGCGCGAGCGCTTTGGCGATCTGGACGCCGTCGCGGATTCCGCCGCTGGCGACGAGCGGCACTGACGGCAGCGCGGCGCGCAGGGCGGCCGTCGCGCGGGGCGTCGCGTAGCCCCAGTCGCCGAACGCTTCGGCGATCCGCTCGCGGGCAGGGTCGCCGGAGCGCTTGCCCTCGACGCGCGCCCACGACGTGCCGCCGGCGCCCGCGACGTCGATCGCCGCGACGCCGCACTCGAGCAGCCGCGCGGCCGTGGACGGCGCGAGCCCCGAGCCGACGCTCTTCGCGATCACCGGCACGTCGAGCGCCGCGCAGACGGCGGCGATCTTCGGTTCGAGGCCGCGGAAGTTGGTGTCGCCGCCCGGCTGCAGCGCTTCCTGGAGCGGATTGAGGTGCAGGTAGAGCCCGTCGGCGCCGAGCGCGTCCACCAGCCGCCGCGCGTCGTCGACGCGGACGGCGTAGTTGAGCTGGACGGCGCCGAGGTTCGCAAACAGCACGACCTTCGGCGCGACGGCGCGGACGTCGAAGGTCGCCCGGAGCGCGTCGTCCTCGAGCATCGCCCGGCCGCTGCCGAGCGCGAAGGCGATCCCGGCCGCTTCGGCGCCGCGGGCCAGGCGGCGGTTGATCTCGCCGGCGCGGGCGGTTCCGCCGGTCATCGAGGAGATCAGCAGCGGCGCGCGCAGCGGCCGGCCGAGGAACGAGGTCGAGACGTCGACGTCGGCGAGCGCCAACTCGGGCAGCGCCTCGTGGCGCAGCCGCACGCCCTCCCAGCCGGCCTCGAGGCGCGAGGCCACGTCCTCGTTCAGGCACACGTCCAGGTGGCGCGACTTGCGTTGCTCGGTCGACTCCGCCATCGTCGCGAGAGGCCTCCGCGCCGCGGGCGGCGATCCCCTTCAGCGATGGACGCTCAGCAGCCGGCCTACGACGGCGCGACCGGCACCGCCGGCGGCCCGGCCTTCGGCGCGGCGCTGACGAAGCTGGCCGCCGCCAAGGAGCTGGACCCGGCCGGGCTCGCCGCCGCCACCGGGCTCGACGAGGCGCTGCTGGAGCGCGTCCTCGCCGGCGAGGCGCGGCTCGCGGTCCCGGCGCTCGCGCGGCTGGCGCGCGCGCTGCGCCTGCGGCCGATCGGCTTTCTGCAGCAGACGGGGCTGCTCGGCCTCGACGTGTACGCCGGCGGCCTGGACCCGCTGTACTTCCTCCCGGACGGCCAGATCCGCTACGACGCGCGCATCTATATGCGCGAGATCAACCCCCGCCACGCCGTCCCTGAAGGCGACATGACGAAGCGCAATCCGGTCTTTCAGGCGATCACTGCGGACACGGTCCTGGACGCGCTCGGCAAGCTCGAGATCGAACTCGCCTACCTCTTGCGAGCGGCCGTCCAAGGGACGGGCGGGAGCCTTTGACGGCGGTCTTCGGAGAGCAGCCCGAAGCAGCCGGTCTCCCGAAAGGCGGCCCCGGCGCGCGGTGAGAACGCCCGATCCCTTATGGAGATCGAAGGCAAACGAATCGCAGCGCTCGTCGGGGACGGTTTTGAGGAGTCCGAGCTGATCGAGCCGCGCCGCGCGCTGGAAGAGGCCGGCGCCATCGTGACGATCGTCGGCGTCGACGACCGCGCGCTCACGAAGATTCGCGGCAAGCGCGGACTCGACGACGGGCAGAGCGTGAAGGCCGAGGAGCTCGTCGCCGACGTAACCGCCGACGACTTCGACGCGCTGCTGATCCCGGGCGGCCAGTCGCCGGACCACATCCGCACCAACAAAGACGTGCAGCGGTTCGTCAAAGAGTTCGATCAGGCGAAGAAGCCGATGTTCGTGATCTGCCACGGACCGCAGGTGCTGATCTCCGCGAACGTCGTGCGCGGCCGCACGCTGACCGGCTACGCCTCGATCGCCGACGACATCCGCAACGCGGGCGGTTTGTATCGCGACCAGCCCGTCGTCCAGGACGGCAACTGGGTAACCTCGCGCAACCCCGGCGACCTGGTCCTCTTCAACCGCGCGATCATCGAAAAGCTCGCCGCCCAGAGCGCACCGGTGTAAAGGCCCTACTCTACGCGAGTGAGTCTGGGGTTGGGCCGTTCGGGGCGGCCTACTTTGTGGCATTCTCGCCAGCCGCCGCCGTCGTCGATCGCGACGATGTCGGCGGTGAAGTCGAACGAGCCGGCGCCTTTGAAGAACGCGCTGCCGACCGCGTAGGCGTCGACCGGGACCTGATCGTTCTCGAACCGCCGGATGCGGTCGGCGTCGAAGCCGCCGCTCACCACGATCCTCACGTGGCGGAACCCTTCAGCGTCGAGCGCGTCGCGCACGTTGTGCACGAGCTGGGCGTTCACGCCGGTCGGCGGGAACGTCCCCATCTGCGGGATCACGCTCCGGTCGACCAGCGTTCCGGACGTGTCGAGGCGCACGCCCCACAACCGCTTGCCGAGCACGCGCGCGCAGGCGAGCGACGTTCCGACGCAGTCGTTGTCGAAGTCGACCAGCGCGATCACGTTGACGTGTGAATCGATGTGCTCGGCGAACTTCTCGGTCGCCAGCACCGTGTCGCCGCCGTACGTCGCGATCAGCGCGTGCGGGACGGTCCCCATCCCGCGCGAGCCCCACCACTCCGCGTTCGCGTCGGTCGACACGCCGAGCGCGCCGGAGATGTACGCGGCGTAACCGTCGCCGGTCTGCACCAAGTGGTGATCGAACCGCGCCGGGAAGAAGAGGACTTCCTTGCCGCCGGCAGCGTCGACGATCGCGCGCGCGTTGGTCGCGATGCGGGTGCGCCGGGCGAGCACGCCCAGATACGGCGTCTCCAAGTGTGCGAAGAGCGCGTAGTCGCCTTCGATCGTCATCACCGTCTCGAACGGCGTGATCGCGTCGCCGTCGTACAGCGCGCGCACGGTCAAGCGGTCCCACCCGTCCTCCCACGAGCCGTCGGGCGCATGCCGTCCGCTGCACAGCTTGAGGATCGCGATCGCCTCGTCGATCCCGCACAGCACAGCCTGGTTGCGCTGAAAGACCTGCATGCGCACGCGCGGGTGATAGCGGTCCTTCTCCAGGATCTCCCGGGCGCGGTTGAAGTAGACGTCGGAGTAGTAGCCGTCGCGCATCTTCTCGACCGGCAGGTTGAGGATCGCCGGGTCGAGACGACGGCGCTCGGTGCGGAGCATGGGACGCCCCTACGCGGGCGTGGAACGAAGTCCTCGTCACGATGTCAGTTCCGACCAACCGCGCGATCGCGGACCGGCTGCGCGAGATTCGCACTCTGATGGAGTTCGCGGGCGAGCCGTTCTTCAAGTTCATGGCCTACGAGCGGGCCGCCGAGACGCTGGAGAACGCCCCGCCGCTGGGCGCGGTGACCGACGCCGCGCAGCTCACCGAGCTGCCCGGGATCGGGAAGACCATCGCCGGCCGCATCGTCACGATCGCGCAGACCGGCACCGACCCGTACCTCGAGGAGCTGCGCGCGAAGTACCCTTCGACGCTGATGGAGGTGCTCAAGGTCCAAGGCGTCGGGATGAAGACGGCGCAGCAGCTCTTCGAGCGGCTCGGTGTCGCGTCGCTCGCCGACCTGGAGCGCGCGCTCGACGCCGGCGCGCTCGGCGACATCCCGCGGCTCGGCCCGAAGTCGATCGAGAACATCCGCCGCGGCGTGCTCTCGTACAAGGGCCGCTCGCGGCGCACGCCGCTCGGCGTCGCGCTCCCGATCGCGCGCGAGGTGATCGCGTACCTTCGCAAGATGACGGACGCGCAGGACCTCACCACCGCGGGCAGCGTCCGCCGCCAGGAACCGACCGTCGGCGACGTCGACGTCGTCTGCACCTCGGAGAACGCGAACGAGGTCATCACCGCGTTCACCGCCTGGGAACGCGCCGAGGCGGTTTTGGCCGAAGGCCCCACAAAGGCGAGCATCTGGCTCGTCGGCGGGTTGCAGATCGATTTGCGTGTGCTGCCGGCGCACTTGTACGGAAATTTGCTGCAGCACTTTACCGGCTCGCGCGAGCACAACATCCAGTTTCGCGAGCTCGCGGTGCGCAAGAACCTGCGCGTGAGCGAGAACGGGATCGTCGATCTGACCGACGGCCGCACCATCGTCTGCCGCACCGAGGAAGAAGTCTACGCGACGCTGGGGATGGCGTACATCCCGCCGGAGATGCGCCTGGGCGTCGGCGAGATCGACGCGGCGCGCGAGGGAACGCTGCCGCATCTTGTCGAGCTGTCCGACTTGAAGGGCGATTTTCACTTGCACAGCACCTGGTCCGACGGGCGCGACACGCTCGAGACGATGGTCGCGGCGTGCGCGGCGCGCGGCTATCAGTACCATTCGCTGAGCGACCACTCGTGGGGGCGCGGGCGGATCGGGCTGGATCCCGAGCAGCTGCGCGCGCAGCGCGCGCGGGTTCGCGAGCTCGGCGACCGCTACGGGATTCGAACGCTGTGCTCGGCGGAGGTCGACATTCGCGCCGACGGCTCGCTCGACTTCGAGGACGCGGTGCTGGCCGAGCTCGACGTCGTCGTCGCCTCGGTGCACTCCGCGTTCAACCAGTCGCGCGACGCGATGACGGCGCGCTTGGTTCGTGCCTGCGAGAACCCGTACGTCACCGTGATCGGCCACCCGACGGGGCGCAACGTCGAGACGTTCGCCGGCTACGACTTCGACCACGACGCCGTCTTCGCGGCCGCGGCGCGGACGGGGACGGCGCTCGAGATCGACGGCCAGCCCGCTCGGCTCGACTTGCCGAGCCCGCTCGTAAGACGTGCGAAAGCGTACGATGTGACGTTCACCTGCGACTCCGACGCGCACGATGCCGGGCAGCTCGAGAACGTGGCATACGCGGTCGGACAGGCGCGGCGCGGCTGGGTCACCGCGGAGGAAGTGCTCAACGCGCGGTCGCTCGAGGAAGTCCTGGCGTTCGTGGGGGCGAAGCGTAAACGCCTCGCCGATGTCCACGCCCGCGCCGATACCTCCGTCTGAGGAGCGGCGGCTCGCCGCCCTCTACGAATACGAGCTCCTCGACACTCCCAGCGAGGATCTCTTCGACGCGTTCACGCGGCTCGCCGCGCAGCTCTGCGACACGCCGATCTCGCTGATCACGCTGGTCGATCGCAACCGGCAGTGGTTCAAGTCGAACCTCGGGCTCGAGACGCGCGAGACGCTGCGAGAGATCGCGTTCTGCGCGCACACGATCTTGGGCGAGGGAATCTTCGAGGTTCGCGACGCCAGCGCCGACCCGCGCTTCGCCGACAACCCGCTCGTCACCGGCGAGCCGGGGATTCGCTTCTACGCCGGGTACCCGCTGCGCTCGAGCGACGGTGAGGCGGTCGGCACCGTGTGCGTCATCGACCGCAAGCCGCGCACGCTGACCGACGCTCAGCGCTCGGTGCTCATCACGATCGCGCAGGCGATCGTCGAGCAGATGGAGGCGCGGCGCACGGTGCTGCGCCTCTTCGACAGTTCGCAGACCGAGCTGTACCACGCCGACCTGAAGGCGGGGCGCCTGATTTTCGCCAGCGAGGCAGCGCGCCGGAATCTCGGCTACACGATGGACGAGCTGCGCGCGCTGCCGCTGGACGCGCTGCTGCCCTCGCTCGCGCAGGAAGGACGGCTCGCGCAACGGCTCGCGGAGCTGCGCGCGAACCCGGGCCGCCGGCTGAACGTGCGCACGACGGCGCGCCGCAAGGGCGGCACGACCTATCCGGTCGAGCTGCGGCTCGAGCTGATCAACACGCGCACGCGCGACATCGTCCTCGTCGTCGCGACCGATCTGACCGAGAGCGAGCGCGCGCAGCAGCGCATCAACTTGCTCTCCGCGGCGATTGAGTCGGCGCAGGACCCGATCATCATCGCCAAGCCCGGTCCGACCGCGGAGGACGCGCCGACGATCGTGTACGCGAACGACGCGTTCGTACGGACGAAGGGCGCGACGCGGCGCGAGCAGGTGATCGGGCAGAGAGTCGACCAGTTCTTCGGCCCGAAAACCGATCTCGCGCGGCTGGTGCACATGCGCTCGGAGGCGATTGCCGGGCGGCCGGCGCGGGTGGAATACATCTCGTACCGGCTCGACGGCTCGTATTACCACACCGAAGCGACGGCGCGCCCGCTGCTCGACGAGAACGGGATGATGACGCACTACGTCATGGTCCAGCGCGACGTCACCGAGCAGGTGCTGCGCGGCGCGCAGCTCGCGCTGCAGAACGAGCGGCTCACCGCGCTCACCTCGATCGCCCGCACGCTGTTCGCCGCGCTCGAGCCGAGCGTGCTGGTCGAAGCGCTCCTCTCCGGGGTGCACGAGCTGATCGACGGCCGCGCGACGCTCTACGCACCGCGCTCGCGCGGCGGCTTCGCGGCGACCACCGATCTCACCTTACGCGACGAGTCGCTGCAGGCGGACAGCTTCGTCGCGCTGGCGTCGCGCAGCGACGTGTGCGTGCTGGACGAGTTCGAGCACCGCGCGGCGGTGCGCGTTCCGGGCGCGGGCGGCGGGACCTCGTACGTGCTCGACGTGCAGCGCACCGCGCCGTTCAGCACCGCCGACGTGTTCGCGATCGGACTGCTCGGCCAGTACTTCGCGGTCGCGGCGCGGAACGTCGAGCTGTACCGCGAGCTGACCTCGCGCCGCGACGCGGTCGTCGAGCTGAACCAGGTGAAGAACGACCTGATCGCGATGCTCGCACACGACTTCAAGGGGCCGCTCACGACGATCGTCGGGTTCGCCGACGTGCTCGCCGAGGACGACCGCTTCGACTACGAAGCGCGCCAGTATCTCGGCATGATCTCCTCGAGCGCGATGCGGCTGGCGTCGCTGGCGACTGACACGCTCGCGCTCTCGCGGCTCGAGCAGAACGAGCTCGCGCTCGCGCTCGGCGAGGTCGATCTGGTGGCGCTGGTGCGCGACGTGGTGCGCGTCTTCTCGGTGACACGGCCGATCGACTTGCGCGTCACCGGCGCGCCGCTCGTGGTGAGCGGCGACGCCGCGCGGCTCCGCCAAGTCGTCGAGAACGTCATCGGAAACGCGATCAAGTACTCGCCGGGCGGCGAGCCGGTCGAGGTCGCGATGCGCGCTCGCCAGGGCGGCGTCGAGCTGACCGTGCGCGACCGCGGGATCGGAATCCCCGAGAGCGAGCGCCCCAAGCTGTTCGGCCGCTTCGCGCGCGCCAGCAACGCGCGCGCGCTCGGGATCGGCGGGACCGGCTTCGGCTTGTACCTCGCGCGCACGATCGTCGAGCTGCACGGCGGCGCGATCGAGGTCGAGTCCGTCGAAGGACAAGGCTCGACGTTCCGCATCTACGTCCCGGCGCAGCCCGCGCAGCGCTCGATCGCGCCGATCCGGATCGCGCTGCTCGACGTCGACGGCGACGCGCGCTCGTACGTCGCGCACGCCTTGCGTGACGACGGTTTCGCCGTCAGCGTCGCGGTCAACGGCGAAGAGCTGCTGCACCAGCTTTCCGAAGCGCCCTACGACGTGGCGCTGGTCGACGCGGACCGGCTCGGGATGCCGGGCGAGCAATTCGTCGCGCGCGCAAACGGCACGCCGCTGGTCCGCATCGGCGTGCGCATTCCGGCCGAACAAAACGGCTGGCACGCGGTCCTCACCAAACCGTTCCTGATGAAAGACCTATACGACGCCGTCGACACCGCCCTCGACCGCGCCAACGGCGGCCGCCCCGCCGCAGCTGGCACGCAAGCGGGATAGGCATAAGAGCCTCGTAAACTAGTAATCAAAAATGGATGACGCGGAACAGTATCTTCCCGAGGAAGGAACAAGTTCGAAGATCGCGAGAGGTGCCTTGGCGATCATCGGTGGAGCAGTGCCTTTTGCGGGGGGCCTATTCGCTGCTGCAGCTGGCGTATGGTCGGAGCAAGAACAACAAAAGGTAAATGACTTCTTTAAGCACTGGATGGAGATGCTTAAAGACGAAATCAAAGAGAAGGAAAAGACGATCATCGAAATTATGGCACGTCTTGACCTGCATGACGAGGAAGTCCGCAAGAGAATTGATAGCCCCGAATACCAGTCGCTCCTGAAGAAGACCTTTCGCGAGTGGTCAGGAGCGGAGAGTGAAGAGAAGCGAATTTACATTCGGAACATACTCGCCAATGCCGCCGCGTCAACGTATACAAGCGACGATGTAGTGCGGTTGTTCATCGACTGGCTTGGTGTGTACTCGGAGCTTCATTTCCATGTTATTGCCGCTGTTTACAACTCAAATGGTATCGGCAGGGGGTCGATTTGGAAAAAGGTCGGCAAGGGTCCGGTACGCGAAGATTCACCAGAGGCTGGCTTGTATCGTTTGCTTATTCGTGACCTTAACATGGGCGGAATCATTCGCCAACATAGGGAGAAAGATTCGGAGGGTAACTTTTACGGGAAGGTGCCGAAAAGCAGGACCGGGCCGGGTCTCTCGGGCCCAAAGCCGATGGAGTCAGCGTTTGACGATACTGATTCATATGAGCTATCAGAGCTTGGCCAGCAGTTCGTGCATTACGCGATGACGGATTTGCCTCTCAAGATTGCGTACGATCCTGATCAGCGACCCTGATCAATTTCGCAAACGTCTTTCGGAGGGCCGGCCCGATCCTGATCATCACCGACGGCGAGTGCGACGCATTCGCTCTGCGGCGCGATCATGCGATTCGGATGCCCGCGGATGCGCGGCTCCCATTCATACTGCGAGCACCGCTCTTCCATATCAGCTGGCGCTTGTCAGTCCCAGCCGAACGGCGCCGCGATCGAGGTCGACACGACTTTCGATCGCCACAACGGCGGGCGCTCGAAATCCGGCAAGCTGTTGGCACTCGTAGAGGGCGGTCGCTCGCAATTGCGCGATACGCGAGCGTTATTGAACAGTTGCGCACGATTTGAGCGGCGAGCGGAACACCACTACGAAGGATTCCGTAGAAAGCGCGCAAAGCTGTTAGGATATCCGCGCGTGACGCGGAACTCAAAATTACAACTGAGGTTAGGGTGCAATCAGAATATTCTTCGCGACGGTCTTTTCTTGCGAAGGCCGGTCTTTTCGCTGCTGGCGCCGGCTTGACTTCGCTCGCCGCGTGCAGCGGCGGCAGCAGCCGTATAGTTCCGTCGTCTCGCGGCTCTGGCGGCGGTATTCCTGCCAATTATACGCGGCGACTCAAGTACACGGCGCGTACGACGTTTTCGGACGTGCGCAAGCTTTCATATATTCAACAGCCGTGCACTAGCGATACATGCGGCGGCGGCGGCGGCACAATCTATACCGATCCTACCGCTGAGCACGTCATGAGTGTGTCGGCAGACGGAAGCACGACTTGTACGGGTGACTACAATCCGACAGCGACCTCGCAACTTTCCGTCGCCGGCCAGGACGGCAGCTTCTCTTTCTCCACAACTGGCGCGATGCAGACTGCCGTCGCACTTGTCGGCCAGCCGCAGACGACAGTGTACTCCGATGGTAGCCGCCTCACCCGGACAGTCGTCGACGACAACAACGCAAATGGCACTTTTGTCGATCCGAGCGGGGTTGCCTGGAGCGTCAGCGCTTACTGCGATTCGACGCACATGACGTACAACTACAGCGGTCCGTCGTCCGGCACGATCACCGTCACGCTGAGCGGTATCTCGACCTCATCTTCATCTCGCGCGGTCCAAGGATGCACTGAGACACAGCGCAAGGGAACGCATGTCCTGGGAACAGCCTTCGATGCCGCGAGCGTCTTTCTCGGTTGCATCGGTCTTGCGCCGGCGGCGGTCGTTACCGGCGTCATCGGAGTAGGATTGGGCCTGTACAGCGCGTATTGTTAATGAGTATGCGCATGCGGCGGTTCCCCGCTCGCCGAATAGCCGCACCGATTGTGCTCTCCCTTTGCGCGGTGGCAATGTGGGGCACCGTGCTCTTCCGGCGGCCCTTCGACTCATGGTACGTGGTCGACGCGACGCTGCTGACGGGCGCGGCGGCGATTCTTTGGTTCAGAAGCAGGCCGCGTTCATAATCTAGGTCTGGCCCACCTCCGTTGCGTCACACGAGCGGTCGGCCCGTGACGGCGTGCGGCGAGGTCCGATCTACCGCGTTCGGTGACCGCCGCTAGGCGACGGTCCACCGGAACGGCGGCCGTTTGAGGTTCTCGGCGAGTTCGGCCGGATCGGCGTAGACGGCATCGGCCTTACGCAACGTTTCACGGGGATTGCCGCCGCACAGCAGCGCCACGCACTTTACGCCCGCCTTGTGGGCCGCTTCGACGTCGTATTTCGTGTCGCCGACCATCACGGCTTCGTTCGCGGTTACCTTTGCTTTGTGCAGCGAGGCGGTGACGATGTCGGGGGCGGGCTTCGAGGAGTCCGCGTCGTCGCTCGTCGATGCCTTGTCGACGAGCGGCTCGAAGTCGCCGACGGCGAGCAGGTCCTTCAGCTCGGCACTTTTCGCCGAGGTCGCGACGATCACGCGCGCACCGCGCGCGCGAACCGTCTCGAGCAGCTCGCGGGCGCCGCCGGTCGGGCGCAGATGCGGAAGCTCCCGCTCGTTGAAGATCTCCAGGCGCCGCTTGGTGATGGTCTTTCCGGGCTCGGTGTCGTCGGACAGACCCGGCACCAGGGCCGGGAGGACGCGGTCGCCGCCCATCCCGATCAGCGGCCGCACCCGCTCGAACGGTATCTCGTGGCCCGCTTCGGCGAGCGCGGCGACCCAGGCGCGGGCGTGGGCGTCGTTGGAGTCGATCAGCGTCCCGTCGACGTCGAAGAGCACGGCTTGGGTCACGGGGATCGCTGTACCCGTCGCGAAGCCGTCCCGACCCTAGCCCACGCCCTTCCGCTGCGAGGACTTCTTGGCCAGCACGAAGCGCCCCACGATTGACCTCACCTCGCTGCTCGTCGGCGCCGCCGAGGCGCTCGGCAAGCGGGTCGCGCCGCTCCCGAACGTGCCCTCGAAGCGCACCGAGCGGCTGCGCTCGCGGATCGCCGACGCGAAGAAATCCCCCGGCGTGTGCCCGTACTGCGCGGTCGGCTGCGGGACGCTGGTCTACAGCAAGGGCAACGAGATCCTCAGCATCGAGGGCAACCCCGACTCGCCGATCAGCGGCGGGACGCTGTGCCCGAAAGGCGCCGCGACCTACCAGCTCCACGTCAACCCGAACCGCTGGACGACGTGCAAGTACCGCGCCCCGTTCGCGCGCGAGTGGACCGACGTTCCGTACGAGTGGGCGCTGGAGAAGGTCGCCACGCGCATCAAGGAGACGCGCGACCGCACCTTCACCGAGTTCGACGAACAGGGCCGGCGCGTCGCGCGCACGACCGCGATCGCCTCGCTCGGCGGCGCGACGCTCGACAACGAAGAGAACTATCTCATCGCGAAGCTGTGGCGCTCGCTGGGCGGCATCTTCATCGAGAACCAGGCCCGAATTTGACATAGCTCGACGGTGCCCGGTCTGGGCACCCTCTACGGCCGCGGCGGCGCGACGACGTTCCTGATGGATCTCCAGCACGCCGATCTGATCATCATCCAGGGCTCGAACTTCGCCGAGAACCATCCCGTCGGTTTCCGTTTCGTCACCAAGGCGAAGGAACGCGGCGCGAAGGTGATCCACGTCGACCCGCGCTTCACCCGCACCAGCGCGCTCGCCGACACGTACATCCCGATCCGCAGCGGAACCGACATCGCGTTCACCGGTGGCCTCATCAACTACGTCTTGCAGAACGAGGCGTATTTCAAAGAGTACGTGCTCGAGTTCACCAACGCGTCGTACGTCGTCGACGAGCGGTTCGCCGACACCGAGGACCTCGAGGGGATCTTCTCGGGCTTCGACGACGAGAAGGGGACATACGACCCGAAGACCTGGAAGTACGAGCTGCTCGAGAACGGCGAGGGTTCCGAAGCCGGCGGCAGCGCGCAAGACGCGCAGTCCGGCGAAACCTCGCCGACGACCGGCGGCCATCCCGAGCACGGGACGAAGCGGCCGCGCAAAGACCCGACCCTGCAGCACCCGCGCTGCGTGCTGAACCTGCTCAAGAAGCACTTCGCGCGCTACACGCCGGAGATCGTCGAGCAGATCTGCGGCTCGCCGAAAGAGCAGTTCCTCGAGCTCTGCAAGCTGGTCGTCGCGAACAGCGGCCGCGAGCGGACGATGACGTACTGCTACGCGATGGGCTGGGCGCAGCACACCGTCGGCGTGCAGAACATTCGCGCCGCGGCGACGCTCCAGGCGCTGCTCGGTAACACCGGCCGCCCCGGCGGCGGGATCATGGCGCTGCGCGGGCACGCCTCGATCCAAGGCTCGACCGACATCGCGACACTCTATGACCTGCTCCCCGGCTACATCAAAACGCCGTCGCTCGAGCGTGGTGAAGACACGTTCGAGAAGTGGAAGAAGAACTGGACGAACCCGACCGGCTGGTGGTCGAACTGGCCGAAGTACGCCGTCTCACAGCTCAAGGCATGGTACGGCCCGGCGGCGCGCGCCGACAACGACTGGGCGTACGACTACCTTCCGAAGAACACCGGCGACCACTCGCACCAGCCGATGTTCTTCACCATGAAGGACGGCGGAATCGAAGGCTTGGTCCTGTGGGGCCAAAACCCCGCCGTCGGCGGTCAGAACGCCGCGCTGCAGCGCGCCGCGCTCGGCCAGTTGAAGTGGATGGTCTGTCAGGACATCTTCGAGACGGAGAGCGCGGCGTTCTGGAAGCGCGAGGGCGTCGATCCGACGACGATCGGCACCGAGATCTTCTTCATGCCGGCCGCGTCGATCGCGGAGAAGGGCGGTTCCTTCACCAACACGATGCGGCTCCTCCAGTGGCACGAGAAGGCGGTCGACCCGCCGGGTGAAGCGCGCAGCGATCTCGCGCTGGCGTGGAATCTCGGCCGGCGGCTCAAAGAGCTCTACCAAGACTCAGCGCGCGCGATCGACCGGCCGATCCTCGACATGACCTGGGACTACGAGTCCGACGATCCGCACGAGCGCGCGCTGGGCGAGCCCGATCCCGAGAAGGTGCTGCGCGAGATCAACGGCTACGTCGTCGAGACCGGCGAGCACGTGAAGGCGTTCGCCGATCTGAAAGACGACGGAACGACTGCCGCCGGAGCGTGGATCTACACCGGCTGCTTCCCGGCGCCCGGCCAGAACAACACCCGCCGCCGCAAAGGCGACGACTGGGTTTCACCGGAGTGGGCGTGGTCGTGGCCCGCCAACCGGCGCAACTTGTACAACCGCGCCTCCGCCGATCCGGACGGCCAGCCGTGGAGCGAGCGCAAGAAGTACGTCTGGTGGGACGAGGAACAAAAGAAGTGGACCGGCTACGACGTGCCGGACTTCCCGGTCGCCAAGCCGCCGTCGTTCCGCGCGCAGCCGGGCGCGAAAGGGATGGACGCGCACGACGGGACCGCGCCCTTCCTCATGCAGGAGTACGGCGTCGCCGAGATCTTCGGCGTGCAAGGGACGGTCGACGGTCCGTTCCCCACGCACTACGAGCCGCGCGAGTCGCCGGTACCGAACTTCCTCTACCCGCACCAGCAGTACAATCCGGTGCTCAAGGAGTGGCGGCGGCGCGACAACCCGTACCACGCGATCGGCGATCCGAAGTATCCGTACGTGCTCTCGACCTACCGGCTCACCGAGCATCACCTCACCGGACAGATGACGCGCTGGAACTCGTGGCTGGCCGAGCTGCAGCCGGAAGCGTTCTGCGAGATATCACCGGAGCTCGCGGTCGAGCTGGGGATTCGCAACGGCGACTGGGTGACGATCTCGACGGCGCGCGGTGAGGTCGAGGCGAAAGCGCTCGTCACCGGCCGGATCGCGCCGTTCAAGATCGGTCCCAAGCAATGGGTGCACCAAGTCGGGATGCCGATCCACTACGGCTATCAAGGCTTGGTGACGGGCGATGCGGCCAACGTGCTGCCGCCGCTCGTCGCCGATCCGAACGTCTCGATCCATGAGGCGAAAGCGTTCACGTGCAACGTGCGGCTCGGGCGCCGCGGCCCCGCGCACGAAGGGCCGACCTGGCTTCCGGTTCCGCCGGACGAGCAAACGCCGCTCGGCAAGCCGGAGCGCGGCGGCCGCGTCGAGGCGGGTGGCGCGATGCAGGTCGACGCGGAGATCGTTCCGGCCACGGTCGTCATGGCGGCGGCGCAGATCGAGCACCGCACCGAAGAGCACGTCGTCGACGAAGCCTCCGACACGGAAAGCGAGGACTGATGGACCGCATCGCGGACACGACGACAACAGCAGAAGAGTCCCGCATGGGGTTCTTCACCGACGTGACGCTGTGCATCGGCTGCAAGGCGTGCGAGGTGGCGTGCAAGCAGTGGAACCAGCTGCCCTCGGACGGGTTCACGTTCTCCGGGACCTCGTACGACAACACGAACCGGCTCTCGTCGACGACCTGGCGGCACGTCGCGTTCGTCGAGCAGATGGACCGCGAGAATCCCGCCGCGTCGCGCTGGATGATGATGTCGGACGTGTGCAAGCACTGCACGAACGCGGGCTGTCTCGAAGCCTGTCCGACCGGCGCGATCATCCGCAACGAGTTCGACGACGTCTTCGTGCAGCCGGACGTGTGCAACGGCTGCGGCTACTGCGTCCCTTCGTGTCCGTTCGGCGTCGTCGCGGTGCAGCAGAAGACCGGCGTCGCGCAAAAGTGCACGCTGTGCTACGACCGCCAGAAAGACGGCTTCGAGCCGGCCTGCGCCAAGTCGTGCCCGACCGACTCGATCACGTTCGGACCGGTCGAGGAGCTGCGCGCGAAAGCGGAAGCGCGCGTCGCGGCGCTGCGCGCGCAAGGGAACACCGACGTCCGCTTGTACGGCGTCGACGGCGAAGAGACGCGCGAGGTGGGCGCGCTCAACGCGTTCTTCCTGATCCCCGACCGTCCCGAAGTGTTCAACCTGCCGCCGAAGCCGGTGCTGCCCTCCAAATTCCAGCCCGAAGCGTACACCGTCGGGCTGCTCGCCGCGATGACGATGGCGGTCGTGGGGATCTCGGTGTTCCGCGGCTTCCGGGAGAGCGCGTAGTGGAGACCAGCTCGACCGGCACGGGAGACGCGCAGCGGGAGAAGCCGGCGCAGCGCCACGGGACGCAGTACGCCGCCGCCGCACAGTTTTCGCCGGACGCGGTCGCCGCGTCGATGCAGCGCGGCGACGGCGGATTCGGCCGCAGCCAGGAGACGTACTTCGATCATCCCATCCTGCGCAAGGCGCACTGGCGCTGGGAGATCATCGCGTACTTCTTCGTCGGCGGGATGGCGTCGGCGAGCGCGGCGCTCGCCTCGATCGCCGACCTCTTCGGCGAACCCGACGACGAGGCGCTGGTGCGGAACGGCCGCTACGCCGCGCTTGCCGGCTCGGTCATCAGCAGCGCGCTGCTGATCAAAGACCTCGGGCGGCCCGAGCGGTTCTTGAACATGCTGCGCATCTTCAAGCTCAAGTCGCCGATGTCGGTCGGCGTCTACGCGCTGGTGACGTTCTCGACCACGGCCGGGTTCGCGGCGCTCGAGCAGGGCTCGGCCGACGGCACGATCTCGTTCAACCCGTTCGGCTGGCTCCCGAAACGCCCGCGCGTCGCGCTGCAGGCCGTCTCCGCGGCGTTCATGTCGTGCTACACCGGCGTGCTGCTCTCGGCGACCGCGATCCCGGTCTGGTACCGCGGGCGGCGCCACATCCCGGCGATCTTCGTACTGTCCGGCGCTGCGACGGGGTGCGCGCTTCAGAACGCGCTGCTGGCGCTCTTCGGCGGCTCGCCGCGCACCGCGAAGAAGCTGGAGACCATCGAGCTCGTCGCCGGGCTCGCCGAAGCGGCGCTGCTCCTGGACTGGGAGCGCCGCGCCGGCGAGACCGGCAAGCCGCTCTTCACCGGCAAGCGCGGCAGCAAGCTGAAGACGTACACGGTGTGGCTCGGGATCGCGCTCCCCGCGCTGCTGAGCCTGCGCTCGGTGCTCTCCCGCAAGCCGCCGAAGCACCACCGCCTGCGCACGCTGTTAACGTCCGCACTCGCGCTCTACGGCGGCTACGTCTTGCGCGAGTCCGTGGTCGAAGCGGGCCGCGACTCCGCCGACGACCCGCGCGCGTACTTGCGCCATCCCGAATAGCGCGCTAGGCTGAGGGCGGCGGCCGCCTGGTCGCCGTTTCGGAGGGATTTCGATGACCGCACGTCGTCCGAACTATCTCGGCATCATCGCGGGCACGATCGTGCTGTTCGCGTGGGGAGCGGTATGGTACATCGTGCTCGGCAACGCCTGGGCGGCCGCCGCCGGGGTCAACCCGAACGCTCCGCCGGCGTACGGGTTCTGGCCCTACGTCGTCTCGCTCGGGGCAGGGCTCTTGGTCTCGTACTGTTTCGACAACATGCTGTGGCACTACGAGACCGGCAGCGCGGCGAAGGGCGCGCAGATCGGTTTCTTGATCGGCGTCTGCATCTTCGCCGCGATGATCGTCGAGATGTACGCTTTCCAAGGGCGCCCGGTCACGCTGATGCTGATCGACGGCGGCTACGGGATCATCGGCTTCACCATCACCGGCGCGGTCGTCGGCGCGCTCCGCGCCTGGGCGGGCCGGCGCGTCACGGCACCAGGCTGACACCCGCAGCGCGCCGCCCGCTGCGCGCGCATTCGAAAGAACGGTGCAGTTTCACCTGAACGGCTTTCGCGCCGGCGATCCGTCGATCGCCGACGCGGCCGGCGCGCGGAGCGTTCGCGGCGCGGTGCCGCGCGAAGCCGACGTCGTGATCGTCGGCGCGGGTCCCGCGGGTCTCACGCTGGCGGCGCAGCTCGCGGCGTTTCCCGAGATCGCGGTCCTGCTGGTCGAGCAGAAACCCGGCCCGCTGCAGCTCGGCCAAGCCGACGGGATCGCGTGCCGCAGCTTGGAGATGTTCGAGGCGTTCGGCTTCAGCGAGCGCGTGCTCAAGGAAGCGTACTGGGTCAACGAGACGACGTTCTGGAGGCCGAGCGACGCGCGGCGCGAGCACATCGCGCGGAGCGGGCGGATTCAGGACACCGAGGACGGGCTCTCCGAGATGCCGCACGTGATCTTGAACCAGGCGCGCGTGCACGACTTCTTTCTCGACGCGATGCGCCGTTCACCGTCCCGGCTGGAGCCGGTCTATTCGCGCGCGGTTACCGGGCTCGCGCTCGACACGGCGGCCGCGTACGAGCCCGGGAGCGGGGACGTCACGCACCCCGTCACCGTGACGCTGCGGCGGCTCGACGCCGGTCACGAAGGCGAGCTCGAGACCGTACGGGCGCGCTACGTCGTTGGGTGCGACGGCGCGCGCAGCGCCGTGCGCGCCGCGATCGGCCGCGCGCTGCACGGCGACTCGGCGAATCAGGCGTGGGGCGTGATGGACGTCCTGGCGGTCAGCGATTTTCCCGACATCCGCTTGAAGTCTGCGATCCATTCCGCGAACGAAGGGAACCTGCTCGTCATCCCGCGCGAAGGCGGGTATCTGGTCCGGCTCTACATCGAGCTGGAGAAGCTCAGCGAGCACGAACGGATCGCGAGCCGCAACGTCACGGTGGAGCGGCTGATCGCGGCGGCGCAGCGCATCCTTCGGCCGTACACGCTCGACGTCAAAGAGGTCGCGTGGTGGTCGGTGTACGAGATCGGACAGCGGCTCACCGACAAGTTCGACGACGTCCCCGCGCAAGACGTCGAGCGGCGCCGGCCGCTCGTCTTCATCGCCGGCGACGCGTGCCACACGCACAGCCCGAAGGCAGGCCAAGGAATGAACACGTCGATGGCCGACGCGTTCAACCTGGGCTGGAAGCTGGCCGCGGTGCTGCGCGGCACGTCGTCGTGGCGCATTCTGCACACGTACTCGGACGAGCGCCGGGCGCTCGCGAAGGAGCTCATCGACTTCGACCGCGAGTTCGCCACGATGTTCAGCGCGCCGCCGAAGGACCCGTCGAATCCGGATGCAGGCGGCGTCGATCCCGCGGAGTTCCAGCGGTACTTCGTCAAACAAGGGCGCTTCACCGCCGGGACGGCCGTGCAGTACGCGCCTTCGTCGATCACGAGCGAGCCGGCGTATCAAGAGCTCGCGCGCGGCTTCGCGGTCGGAACGCGCTTCCACTCGGCGCCGGTCGTGCGCTTGGCGGACGCCAAGCCGATCCAGCTCGCGCACACGGTCAAGGCCGACGGGCGGTGGCGCGTGTTCGCATTCGCGCCGGCGGAAGACCCGGTCGCTCGCACGTCACGGCTGCGCGTGCTTTGCGAACGTCTCGCGGAGTCGTCGTATTCGCCGATTCGCAGGTGGACGCCGCCCGGCGCGGACGTCGACGCCGTGATCGACGTGCGCGCGGTGCTTCAACAGGGGCACCGCGAGGTCGCCGTGGACATGCTGCCGCCGTTGTTGGTACCGCAGAAGGGCCGCTACGGGCTGCGCGACTACGAGAAGGTCTTCTGCCCGGATCTCAAGCGCGGCGAGGACGTCTTCGATCTGCGCGGCATCGACCGCGCGCACGGGTGTCTGGTGGTCGTCAGGCCGGATCAGTTCGTGGCCGGCGTCTTCCCGTTCGACGCCGTCGAGCGGCTTGCGGCGTTCTTCGAGCGGTTCATGACCGCCGCGCCGTGCTGAACGTTAGCCGGTCGGCTCGCCGAGCGCGGCTTTGCGCTCGTACTCGAACCACGCGCGGTTGCGGTTTCCTTTCCACGCGCTCGACAGCGTGCCGTCGGGCTTGAAGACGATCGTCGTCGGAAAGACCATCCGCCCTTCGCGGTAGACGCCGCGGACGCGCGTGTCGTAGCGGTCCATCGCGATCGGATACGGGATGTCGTACCGTTTGCGGTACGCGCGCACGACGTTGTCTTCTTCCTTCACGTCGACGCCGATCACCACGGTGTCGTCGGCGTGCGCGTTCGCGAACGCGACGACGTCCGGCTGCTCGACGCGGCACGGTCCGCACCACGTCGCGAAGATGTTCACGAACACGACCTTGCCGCGGTACGCGCTGAGCCGAAACTCGGGGCCGTCAAGCACCTCCATCGTCCACTCGATGTGACGGTTCTCGGGCAGCGTCACGACGTCGTTGGCGCCCGCCACGTGCGGGTTCTTCTTCGGTTTCGGCGCCGGCGAGGCGGACGCGGCCGGCGACGGTGACGACTCGCGGGCCGGCTCCGCCGTCTCGGTGCGCGCGACGAGTGGAAGCGCGGCCAGCAACGAAGCAGCCCCGGCGACAAAGGACACCCGGTGGATCATGCTCGCCGAATACGGCGCGCGCGAGCCCGATTCCCAGCAAGGCGGCGGCTACTCCGGAACGCAGCGAGGGCGCCGCTTGCGCGACGCCCTCACGTTCTGGTGGACTCCGGTTGCGATTACGTCGCGCCGACGGTGGCGCCGCCTGGCGTGCCGACCGGTGCGGTCGGCTTCTTCGTGATGAAGGGCAGAATCGCTGCGATCAGCAGCATGACCGCGACCGGTATCAGCGCGTTGGTGAACGAGCCGGTCGCGTCCTTGACCTTCGCCGCGATGATGGGGCCGACGATGCCGGCGACGCCCCAGGCCGTGAGAATCATCCCGTAGTTCTGGCCGAGGTACTTCGTGCCGAAGTAGTCCGCGTTGAACGAGGGCATCGTTCCGAACCCGCCGCCGTAGCACAACAGCACGATCGCGAACGCGACCCCCACCGCGACCAGACTGTGCAGGCTGCCGAGGACGAAGAACACGACCACCTGGATCCCGAAGATCAGCACGTACGCCCAGTTGCGCCCGATGCGGTCGGAGACGGCGCCCCAGAAGAAGCGGCCGAGCCCGTTGAACACGGCCAGGAAGCCGTAGATCGAAGCGGCGACCGCCGCGGTCGCGCCGGTCAGGTCGCTGTAGATCGGCACGGCATTCGAGATGATCAGGATTCCGGCGGTGACGTTGAGGAACAGCATCAGCCAGAGCAGGTAGAACTGTCCCGTGCGCAGCGTTTGCTGCGGCGTGTAGCTGTAGCCGCTCTGCGCCGCCGTCGCGACCGCGCCCGCGACCGAATATCCGGCCGGCGGGTTCTGCAGGAATGAGGCGCAGACCCCGCCGATGACGGCGAAGATCACCCCTGACCAGATGAAGATCGACATGACTGCGGCGGTGTCGGCCGGCGTGATCGCGGCGGCCGCGGCGGCGATCGCGGTTTGGTCCTTCGCGGCGACCGCGTTGGCGTAGGCCGTTGCGTGCTTCGCCACGGTGGCGAACGCGCCGATGCGCGGGACGATCTGGTTATAGACGAACGCCCCCAAGCCGAAGCCCATCACGACCATCCCGCTGGCCAGGCCGCGCTTGTCCGGGAACCATTTGGTGACCGTCGCGACCGGGGTGATGTAGCCCATCCCCAAGCCCAGGCCGCCGATGACGCCGTACGAGATGTATATCCACGGCGCTCCGAGCGACGGGGTCCCGATCCCGGCGAGCACGTTGCCGAGCCCCCACAGCACCGCGCCCGTGATCGTGACGACGCGCGGGCCGGAGCGGTCCTGCCAGCGGCCGCCGATGACGGCGCCGACGCCGAGGAAGAAGATTGCCAGGGCGAAGGCCCAGGTGGTCGTCGTGTTCGACCAGTGCTGCGTCGCGATCAGCGGACGCGTGAAGATGCTCCACGAGTAGACCGTGCCGAGGCAGATCATCACGATCACCCCGGCCCATGCGATTGCCCAGCGGTTCGCTCCCGCCGACGCTGTGGATGCCATGCGGAACTCCCTTGAGGCTGTAGCCCGTGTCCGGACCTGGTTGGTTTGCGGAAACCGTTTTTGGCGAAGCGCGCGGCTCCTCTTCGGCTTCGGAAATCCGCCCGGCCGCCTAGGCCGTCTACTACGCGGACGTGCCGCCACGGCCGTCGCTTCACCCGCAGATCAGGAGACTCGTTCGATGTTTCGATTCCGCACGGCGGCGCTCGTCGCGCTTCTCGGCAGCCTCACCGCCGCGACCCTCCCGGCCGGCGCGCACGACGCCATGGGCGGGATGCACGCGCGCTACTCGCCGGCCCCCGTCTACACCGGCGCGCCGGTGCTCCCGCTGACCCTTTCCGTCGTCGTCGCGGGCGGCGGGCCGGGCAGCTTCGACTCCACGAAGCTGGTCGGCGTTCTGGCCGGCTCGCTGACTGACGCCGAGGTCAAGAAGCTCTCGGGTCAGTTCGGGGCCGACAACGTGGGCTTGTTCCTGAAGACGTTCAACTTCGTGATCAGCGATGCGCTGGCGCTGGTGCAGAAGAACAAGGTCGCGCTTCCCTCGACGCCGGCTCCGGCGCCGACCGACGGGAAGGCGTTGGCGGCGGCGCTGTACACGGCCGGGGTGACGCCTTCAGGCGCCTTCGACGTGGAGTACATGCTCGATCATCTGGTGACGCATCCGCTGCACGTGCAGATCATGGATGACATCGATGCCAATGCGGATCTCGGGCCGAAGGCTGACGGCAACTATCATGCTGTCCTCACCCAGGCTGTCATGGATCTCAAGGCGGCTTACAAGCTGTAATCGGGCTTATTGAAAGGCTGCGGTGGCGAAGACGGGAGGCCGGCACCACCGCGGCCGGCACGCTCCCTCCGCGCATCCTGCGCTCCGGTCACTACCGCTCCGTTCGCTCTCGCCATCCTGGCTCCGCGAACTCCGCGAGTACCGGCCGCGGTGGTGCCGGCCTCCCGTCTTCGGCACGATTTCGCTTAGACCGAATTATGGGGGCGTGATCGGATTTTGAAGATCGCGAACAGATAGAGGAGCGAGGGGATTAATACGACCGCTCCGCAGGCTACCGCGATGAGGAATGCGCTCAACGTCGTCGACGGGGCGGCGGCGATTTCTATGGCCCAGTGGGCGGGGACGAACTGCGGGGCTTGCGCGCCGAACCAGCCGGCTAGGACGGCGACGACTTCGGCGCCGACTGCGACGCGCGCGAGCATCTCGCGATTCCGGACTACGAGCAGCATCACGCCGATACCGAGGACGACCGCGATCGCAATGGCGAGGCGGGCGATCGAGCCGGTGAGCGCGCTGAAGAAGGCGGGCTCGGCGTAACGGGCCAGCGCCGCCGGAATCAGGCCGGCGATCCAGACTGCGATCGTGGCGCGAATCGCGCGGCGGCGGAAGTCCTCGCGCAGCGAGGGATCGTCGGTTTCGGCGATCAGGAAGACGGCGGCGACCTGCGCGCACAGGGCGACGTTGAAGAGGCCGACGGAGAGCGCGAAGGGCGAGGTCCAGGCGTAACGGCCCGTTGCGATCGCGCCGATCGCGTCGCCGAGAAAGAACGGCGCGATGATCGACGAGGCGCCGAAAACGAACGACCACGTGCGCGCCATCGTCGGATCGTCGGAGGCGTAGTTGCGGAAGACGAAGGCAGCGCCGCGCAAGACGATGCCGAGGAGCGCCAGCGTGAGCGGCGCGTTGAGGTACGTGCCGACGTCGGCGTAAGCGGGCGGGAAGCACGTGAAGAGCGCGACCCAAGCGAAGATCAGCCAGACGTGGTTCGACTCCCAGACCGGGCCGATCGCGTGCGTGATCGTGTCGCGCTGGGCTCGGCGGCGCGGGCCGGTTGCGAACAAGTCCCACACGCCGCCGCCGAAGTCGGCGCCGCCGAAGATTGCGTAGAGCGTGAGCGCGGCGACGACGACCGCCGCCGCGGCGTAGGCCGCGGTCACGGAGTTGCGGCTTTCGGGGCGAGCGGTTTGCGGGCGGCGGCTTGTGGCTTGCGGCCGACGCGGCGGAGTAGCCACCAGCACGTCGCGGCGAGGATCACGTAGACGCACGAGAAGACGTAGAGCTGCACGGCGATTCCGGGCGCGATCGTTGCCGCGTCGCCGGTGCGCAGCAAGCCGCGGGCGATCCACGGCTGGCGGCCGAACTCGGTGACGAACCAGCCCGCTTCCAGCGTGACGAGCGAAAGCGGGCCGGAGAATGCGATCGCGGCGAGGAGCCGGCGCGGAAGGTCGCGCTTGCGCAGCGCGAAAACGAACCAGGCGAAGGCGACCAGCAGCAGCAGTGTTGCGCTGCCGACCATCGTGTCGAAGGAGTAGTGAACGGTCGCGATCGGCGGATAGCCGGTCGGCGCAATGCGGTCGAGTCCCGTCACTTCGGAGTTGGGATCGAAGCTGACGAGCCAGCTCAGCGCGCCGGGAATCTCGATGCCGTATCGCGTTTCGCCGCGGCCGACGATCCCGCCGATCGTGATCGGGGCGTGGCGTTGCGTTTTCCAGAGCGCTTCGAGTGAGGCGAACTTGGCGGGCTCGTGCTCGGCGTCGAAGCGCGCGATCGTGTCGCCGGCGATGAATTGAAGCGGGATCGCGATGGCGGCGACGATCATTGCGATCGTCAGGCCGGCGCGGACTTGGTCGATGCGGTCTTGGGCACTTCGGCGCAGCAGTGCGAACGCGCAGACTGCGGCTGCCCCGAAGCCGGTCATCACGTAGGCGGCGAGCGCGGCGTGCACGCCTTCGACGAGCCAGGGCGGGCTGAACATCGCGGCGATCGGGTCGACGTCGACGATCTTTCCGTTCACCAAGCGAAACCCGGACGGGATGTTCATCCAGGCGTTCACCATCGTGACGAAGCCGGCGGAAAGCGCGCCGCTGAGGGCGATCGGGATCGCGCTCAGCCAGTGCGCGCGCGGGCTCAGGCGGTCCCAGCCGTACAGGTAGACGCCGATGAAGATCGCTTCGACGAAAAATGCGAAGCCTTCGAGCGAGAACGGCAAGCCGATCAGCGCGCCGGCGTAGCGCATGAACGTGGGCCACAGCAGGCCGAGCTCGAACGAAAGGATCGTTCCGCTGACGGCGCCGACGGCGAAGAGGATCGCCATTCCCTTCGACCAGGTTCGGGCAAGATCGTAGTACGCCCGGCGCTTCGTGCGAAGCCACACGCCTTCGGCGACGAAGACGAGGAGCGGCAAGCCGACGCCGAGCGCTGCGAAGACGATGTGGAACGCGAGCGAGGTTCCCATCTGGGCTCGCGCCGCGATCACCTGATCCATGCCGCTAGTGTACCGCGGTCGGGAGGCGGCGCCCCCGACCTGCGTCGGTTACGGCTGGTGGGCTTTCGAGAAGACGAACGACCAGTCGGAGGCGAACGGAGCGGCGCCGGCCTTCAGCTTCATCGCGCTCAGCGCTTTGGGCGAGAGCAGCGTGATCCGCGCGCGGCCTGCCACGTTCGCTCCGGACGATGCGATGCGCGCGGACATGTGGCAGTCCATGCACGCGGCGTGCTGCACGTAGGTCTCCATCGTCGAGTTCGCGACCGGCCACGACGGGTCGGGCGAGCCTTGGCTCAGCGGGATCTGCGCGAACGGTTTCTGGCGGGTCGGCGTGGGGACGCGCGGCCACTGCGTGTCGATCTGGCGGTAGTAACGGAAAACCGAATTCGTCGCGCCGGCCCGCGCCAGCGCGGCGCGGAACGTGCCGGTGGTTTGCTCGGCGAACGTGCCGACGGGCGTGACGCGCTGCGTCTGCGTCGGAACCGTGTAGGCTTGGCAACCGGGCGGCGGGGCGGTGCGGCCGTTCGCGCACGCTGTCGCGAGCGCGTTCACCTTGCACGGGCCGGTGCAGTTCGAGCGATAGTAGGTCCAGGCCGGTGTTGCGGTCGGAACGGCGGACGGCGACATCGTCGCGGGTGAGGACGGATACGGTGTGGCGTCGGGGTCGTTGTCGACCTGCTCGAACGTCGCCCACGAGAACTGCGCGGCCTTCGGCACCTTGCGCACGATGTGGAGTCCGACCAGGCCGACGACGGCGTCGTTCACGATCCGGCCGTCGGGATAGACGAGATTGGCGCGCGAGATCAGATAGCGCGCGTACTGGCTTGGATCGTGCAGCTGCACCCAGGCGGCTTTGATCTCGATCGCGCCCTGGTTGCCGTAGTTCGTCACTTTCCCTTGGCAGTTGATGTCGCCGGTCTTCGGGTCGTTGTTGCCGGAAGGCAGGCTCAGGCCGTAGCGGACGCAGTCTTTCTGCTTCTGGATCGAGGTCAGGCCGTTGCCGGTGATGTAGGCGAGCTCGTCGTTGCCGATGCGCTCTTCGTAGAACGTCACGTCGCGGTTGCGCGAGGTCAGCCAGCCGAGCGTGACGGCCTGCTGAAATCCGCTCAGGTGGACGTCGTCGCCGTCCGCCTTCGAGATGGCGGAGAGGGTTCGCAAGCCGTTCGATTTTGCTACGCCGGCGGTGAGGTTCTTGCGCGCGGTCGACGTGCCGAAGACCTCGTCGGGGTTGGCGTAGCTTTCCCATACCGTCGTGTAGGCGCCGGCCTTCGAAACCGGCTGGCCGAATGCGCTCGGACTTGCCTGCGGGGCGGGTGTTCCGCGGCCCTGCGCGCGCCAGTTCAGGTAGATGAACTCTTGCCAGGCGATGCAGTCGGCGCTCAGCTGGAAATCGAGCGATCCTTGCAGATCGAACGTCGGCGGCATCGTGGGCTTGACGGCGACCTTGGAGCACTGGTTTGCGCCGATTTGGGCTTGCACGCCGCGCGCGCCGCCGCCGAACGAGGCGGCGAGGGCGACGACCGCGATGAGAACGGCGAGAGCGAATCCCGTGGGCGACCAGCGTGACGGCATAGGTAAACCCCTTCTCAACTAGGCGCGCGAGCGGTGCAAGGGAGCATACCGAGCGCTTGTTGAGGGGACCTGCTGCCGGGCTACCGCGCGAACTCGCCGTACGGCGGCGGCGTGGCGCGCGCGCCTTTGACGGCGTGCCAGAGGATGTCGTTCAGCTCGCCCTCGTCGACTCGGTCGGCGTGGGCGAGGTCGAGCCGGGCGCTGTCGGCGGCGCGGTAGGCGGCGGCGCCGTTCTTCGCGCGCGTGTCGGTTTGCGCCGGAAGTGCGTCGAAGGGCACGAGGTTCGGCGTCGCGACGAACGCGGCCGAAAGCGGCGGCGCGCCGGCGTCGTATGCGGACATCGGCGCCAGGCCGAGCAGGATCTCGATCGTGCGCAGCACCGATGCTTGCGTGTACGCGGCGTGCTGGACGCCGCCGGCGGCGTACGGCGAGGCGACGTACAGCGTCGAGCGCTGCTCGTCGACGTGGTCGGGGCCGTTCTGCGCGTCGTCCTCGAGGACGAAGATCGCGGTAGTGGGCCAGTCCGGCGAATGCGAGACGGCTTCGACGAGCTTGCCGACGGCCTGGTCGTTGTCCGCGACCATTCCCTGCGGTGTGATCGCGCCGGCGCGCGTTCCGGAGGTGTGGTCGCGCGGGAAGCGCACGATCTCCAGTTGCGGGAGCGTGTGCGAAGCTTCGTACGCGTCGAACTCGCGCTTCCACTCCGCGAAGCGCGCGACGTCCTCGACCGAGAGGTCGAAGGTCGCGAAGCCGTGGTCCGTGTTCTTGTTCAGGAACGCATTTTCCGACGACACCGGCGTCGGACCGCTCGGCCCGGCGGTGACGAACTCGCCGTAGTTGCGCAGCGTCACGCCGTGCGCGGCGGCGTCGTCCCAGAGGTAGCCGGCGTGCGGGACCGCGGCTTCGGCGCCGTCCTCGAAGTCGTAGAAGGGGCGGCGGTTCGCGTAGTTTTGCGGCCACATCTTCTCGAGGTAGTCGTTGGCGAACGCGGCGGTCGACCAGTTGTGGCCGTCGGCGCTGACGTGCGCGTCCTCGAAGAAGCGGTCGAAGACGCCGAAGCGCTTCGCGATCGCGTGCTGGTTCGGGGTCACCTTTTCGCCGAACAGCACCAGCGAGGGATCGCCGTCGGCGCCGCTCACGTCGCCCAGCACCTGGTCGTACGTGCGGTTCTCCTTGATCACGTAGATCACGTGCTTGATCGGGCCGCCGCGGCGGATCACGGGGCTCGCCGGAACGGCATCGTGCTGCGCGAGCTCGCGGACGTCGGCGAGGCCGCGCGCGAGCGCCGCATCGTCGGGGATCGCGAGCCGGCGAACCGAGCCCACCAAGTTGTCGGCGATGTAGTCGGTGTCGCTGCGCGCGAGCGGGTTGAAGCGCGGGTTCGCGTGGCCCGACTCGCCCTTGCCGTTCGCGACGTAGAGCACGCCGTGCGCGCGGTCGACCGCAAGCGCGGTCGGGTACCAGCCGGCGGGGATCGCGCCCAGCGGCGTGAGGCCGTGCGGGCCGGTGCGGAAGACGGCGACGGCGTTCGCCGCGCCGCACGTGACGTAGAGGCGGCTGCCGTCGAGGACGAGCGAATTCGGCGAGGTGCCGAACGCGTTCGCGCGCGCGAACGGGATCTTCGCGTGCTGTATCACCTTCTCGGTCGCGAGATCGACGACCGCGACGTCGTCGTCGTCGCTGTTCGCGACGTACAGCCGCGCGCCGTCGCTCGCGAGCGCGACCGGATGGCGGCCGACGAACACGTGCGCGTCGCGCGCGCCGAGCGCGGTCACGAAGCTCCAGCCGCGCTCGGCGACCCACAGCGTTCCGCTGCGGCCGGCGTACAGCACCGCGGCCGGATGGTGTCCGACGTCTTCGGTCGAGAAGACGCGCGCCGTCTTCGGATCGATCAGCGCGACGCGGTTCGCGAGGTCGCCGGCGACCGCGATCGTTCCGTTCGCCCGCTGCGCGAGCGCGACCGGGTAGAACGGCACCGGCAGCGAGACGTTCTTGTCGACCACGCCGCTCGCCGTGTCGACGTGCGCGACCGACTCTTGAAACGTGCCGGCGACCGCGACCCACACGCCGTCGCCGTTCGCGTCGCGCAGCGGTGCGCCGTACGCGCCGTTCAACGGGACGCTGCGCACCTCGTGCAGCGTCGCGGCGTCGAGGACGCGCAGCGCGGGCTTGCGGTGTCCGGCTTCGAGGACGAAGAGACGCGAGCCGTCGCGCGAGAGCACGAGCCCGGTCGGCAGCGTCCCCACCGTCGCGACCGGCCCGTCGCTGCCGCGGATCTTCCACCCCGTCGGCAGCGTCGTCACGCCCGCCGCGGCCAGCGCCGCAGCACCGAGCGCGAACACACCGAGGATCGTAGCGGCGACGGTTCGCTTCACGTTGATCTCTTTCTTCACGGCTCGCGAAAGTTGGGACGGGGGCAGGTTCATCCTGCCGTACGGATGCACCCGCTTCGCCTCAAGCGTCAGCGCGTTGAAGCGGTAGCACCAAACGGCCAGAAATCTGTTCTAGGCCCTTGCCGCTCGAACGTACCGCGGGATAGGAGAGGTAGGAAGGGAATACAATGCACACGATGACGGTCCACAAACGGCTGTTGGAGCTCGGCTCCAACGCGCGCGAGGCACGGCAAGCAGAGACGCTCCTTGCGCGCTTCCTCCCGCTCGGGCGACCCGTCGAGATCACGGACGAGCTACTGCAAGCCGCACGTGCCGGATATCCTGCGACCGTGGCCGGCTTGCTTGCTGAAGAAGTAGAGCCCGACGAAGACGAGATCGCCGCCATGGCTGAGGCGGCGGCAATGAACGACGGGACGCTGACTGACCTGGATGACTTTTTGCGGGAGCAAAGAGAGTCGGCGGCCTCAATCGACCGCGCCGGCTGAACTGAGCTCGTGTTCCCTTCCGAGCACTCGCTACTCGGAAGTTTCCAATGCAAAAACAACAGCGCGTTCGCTTGGAAAAACGGGCGAAGCGCGACCTTGCGGCCTTACCGGTCGTCGACTCAACGCGCATTCTCCATTGCGTGAAACGCTATGCGGAATCAGGCCACGGTGACGTCAGGCACCTGCGCGGAGACTATGAAGGTGAGCTGCGCTTGCGTGTCGGTCGCTATCGAATCATACTTTCGATTCGGGGTCGCTACGTCATCGTCCATGCCATAGTCGACCGAAAGGATGCCTACCGTTGAAGAGCGCTATGCGTTCAGGAGCGCGCCGAGTATCGCGGCGGTGACGACGACGATCCATGGGGCGACGCGGAAGAGCGCGATCGCGGCGAAGGCGGCGAGGGCGATTGCGATGCGCAGCCAGGCGCCGCCGAGCGAGATCAGGACGGGATCGTAGAGGACCGCGCCGAGCAAACCGACGACGCTCGCGTTCGCGCCGCGCACGGCGCCGGCGGCGCGTGGCGCGCCGGCGAGGCGGTTCCATACCGGCGCGATCGCGAAGATCAGCGCGAATGAGGGCAAGAAGATCAGCCCGGTGGCGACGAGCGCGCCGGCGGCGCCGTGCAGCGGTGAGGTGTTCGCGTAGCCCAGAAACGTCGCGAACGTGTTGAGCGGGCCCGGCATCGCCTGCACCGCGCCGTAGCCGGCGAAGAAGTCGCGCGCCGAGATCAACCCGTCGCGGATCATGCTCTGCAGCAGCGGCAGCACGACGTGACCGCCGCCGAACACGAGCGAACCGGCGCGTATCAGCGTCGCGAGAAATACGACCGTCGCGCTCTTCGGCAGCGCGGTCACCGCGACGAGCGCGAGGAACAGCGCTCCCGCGACGACCGAGACCCCGCGTGGCACGCGGATCGGCAGCCCGTCGGCGCGCAAACCGCCGGCGCGCAGCAGCAACGCCCCGGCGATAGCCCCAAGCACGATCGGCACCCACTGGAATCCCGGCAGCGGCCGCAGCGCGAGCGTGACGAACAGCGCGGCGACCGCGATGACCTTCGTCCGCCCGCCGGTGCACATCGAGGCTGCGAGGCCGACGACGGCCTGCGCCACGACCGCCGCGGCGGCGGCGAACAAGCCGTCGAGGAGCCCGCCGAGCCAAACCGGCGGATCGTGGCGTTCGGCGCCGGTCAGCAGCGCGGCGATCGCCGTCATCGCGAGCGCCGAAGGCGCGGTGAAGCCGAGCCAGGCCAGGAAGGCGCCGAGCGGGCCGCCGCGCGTGAAGCCGATCAGCATCCCGACCTGGCTCGAGGTCGGTCCGGGGATGATCTGGCAGAACGCGACGATGCGCACGAACGCGGCCTCGTCGAGCCAGCGCCGCTCCTGCACGAAGGTGCGGCGGAAGTACGCGAGGTGGGCGATCGGGCCGCCGAACGAGGTCGAGCCAAGGCGGAGGAACGTGGTGAACACCTCGCGCACGACGCCAGACTTACCCGCAGAGGATCGCGACTTCATGCAGCTAGGCGACTTGACGGTCTACCACAACGGGCGGTTCAGCCGCTACGACGACGCCAAGGTCGGGCTGCTGACCCACGGCCTGCAGTACGGAACCGGCTGCTTCGAAGGGATTCGCGGCTTCTGGAACGCGCGCGACGAGGAGCTCTACCTGCTTCAGCTCCAGGACCACTACGAGCGGCTCGCGCAGTCGGCCCGCATTCTTCTGATCGAGTTGCCGCACGCGGCGCGCGAGCTGTGCGAGCTGACGGTCGAGATCTGCGCGCGCAACGCGTTCCGCAGCGACGTCTACATCCGTCCCTTCTGCTACAAGGCCAACGAAGACATCGGCGTGCGGCTGCACGGCGTGAAGGACGGCTTCGCGATCGTCGCGATCCCGTTCGAGCGCTACTTCGACGCGCAGCGCGGGTTGCGGGTCGGCGTCTCGTCGTGGCGCCGGATCGACGACACGATGGCGCCGGCGCGCGGCAAGATCACCGGCGTCTACGTCAACAGCGCGCTCGCGAAGAGCGAGGCGGTGATGAACGGCTTCGACGAAGCGATCCTGCTCTCGGCGGAAGGCCACGTCTGCGAAGGTTCGGCGGAGAACGTCTTCGTCGTGCGGCGCGGCGTGCTCTACACGCCCGATCCCTCGCAGAACATTCTCGAAGGCGTGACCCGCCGCGCCATCATGACGCTCGCGGCCGAGGAGCTGGGGATGCAGGTGGTGGAGCGGCCGATCGATCGCAGCGAGCTCGTCGTCGCCGACGAGATCTTCATCACCGGCAGCGCCGCCGGCGTGCAGTGGGTCGAGTCGGTCGACCATCGTCCCGTCGGCGGCGGCGAGCGCGGCCCGGTCGCCGGCGCGCTGATCGAGTTGTACGACCGTGCGATCCGCGGCGGGATGCAGAAGTACGAGCACTGGCTGACCCGCACGTACGCGACGCACGCCGACGAAGGCCGCCAGACAGCCCGTTCGGATAGTTTTTCCACCTCCGGCAGCCCGCCCGCCAACCCGTCATAGGGGCCGCCGCCTCCGGCACGGTACCGAGCGGCATGAAAACCGCTACGCTGGCGCGCCTGCTCGCGGCAGGTGCGATCGCCGTCGGCTTGAGCGCCTGCTCCGGTGGTGCTGCGCAGCCGCCGCAACTGCCGCAGTCCGGGCCGCACAAGTCGAGCGTCTTCCGGGATGTCGGGACCTCGGGATCGAGCCGTTCGGTCAGCACCGTCGCGATCGGTCACTGCACGCAGGTCGCGACGTCGAAGGGAATCCTGTACGCCAAGCTCGTTCCGACGGCCGCGGTCGACCACGCGAACGTCGATGCGTCGCACTGCGACATCGGAATCTACTTGGGTCCGTCTTCGCACGGCCAGCGGATCGATCACACCAGCGTGACCGACGCCGACCAGTACGGCATCTTCGCCGATCAGGCGCAAAACGTCACGATCGACCACACGACCGTGTCGAAGATCGGAAACCACACCAACGGGGCGTTCGCGCCGAACGGCGTCCAAACCGGCGTCGGCCTCTACTTCCGCGGCGCGACCGGGACTGTCGACCACACCGACATCTCCCTGTACCAGAAGAACGGAACCGCGTTCAACTGCCTTTTCGACGACGTCACGGGCGCGTGTCTGAAGCCTTCCAGCGTCAGCATGATGCACTCTACGGCCGTCGGGCTCGGCCAGGTCGGCTTCATCGCGCAGAACGGAATTCAGTACCTCGATTCAACGGCGCCGCAGTTCGAGCACAACAGTGCCACGAACAACAGTTACTACAATCCGGCCGACACGCTCTACAACGGCAGCGCGACCGGGTTCCTGTTCCTGTGCACGAACGTCGCCTCGGAGAGCCAGTTGCGCGCGCAGCACAACGCCGCGGAGAACAACGACTTCAACTACTACGTGGACAACAACCCCGCGGACTGCTGACGGCTGGCCGGTGGCACGGTCGCCCTGGTACCGCGACCGGGTCGCACTGGCGATCGCGCTTCCAACGCTCGTCGTGCACGCCGCGCTGGCGGGGCGCTACGACGTCTTTCGCGACGAGCTGTACTTCATCGTTTGCGGACGGCATCCGGCGTTCGGGTACGTCGACCAGCCGCCGCTGATCCCGCTGCTCTCGGCGGGCTTGTATGCGCTCGGCCACCAGACGTGGCTGCTGCGCATGCCGGCGGTGCTCGCCGCGGTCGCGCTGGTGTGGCTCGTCGTGCGCTTCGCGCGGCTGCTCGGCGGCGGCGACGCCGCGGCGGCGGCGGCGGGAATCGCCGTCGCGCTCGCGCCGATGCTCAGCGGGCTCACGGCGACCTTCAACACGACCGTGTTCGAGCCGCTTGCCTGGACCTCCGTCGCGTACGCGCTCGCGCACGCCCTGCTCGGCGACCAGCGTGCGCCGATCCGGGCCGGCGTCGTGGCGGGGCTCGCGCTCGAAGCGAAGTACGTGCTGGTGGTCTGGCTCGCCGCGTTGGCGATCGGCGTGGTTGCGACCGCCGAGCGTCGGCTCTTCGCGCGGCGCGAGCTTTGGATCGGCGTTGCGCTCGCCGTCGTCATCGCGCTGCCTTCGGTCGTGTGGCAAGCGGTGCACGGGTGGCCGTTCCGCGAGTTGCTGCAAGCGGCAGGCGCGAAGAACACGGCCGTTCCGCCGCTCGCGTTTCTCGCAAACCAAGTCTTCGTGTTGAACCCGCTGTTCGCGCCGCTCTGGCTGGCAGGTATCGCCGCGCCGTTCGCGTGGCGCGAGCGCGCGCGCGCGCGCTTCGTCGCCGTTGCGTTCGTCGTGGCGACGGCGCTGATGATCGCAACGCACGGCAAAGACTACTACCTCGCGGCCGCGTACCCGGCAGTGTTCGCGCTCGGCGGCATCGCGTTCGAGCGCATCGTGCGCAACATGCTCGCGCGCGTTGCGTACCTTGCTGCCGCAGCGGCGTTAAGCGCGATCGCCTTGCCGACCGCGCTGCCCATTCTGCCCCCGAATCGGATCGCGCCGTACCTGCAGGCGCTGCATATCGCGCCGCAACAGCAAGAGAAGAGCTTCGCCGGGACGGCGCTTCCGCAAGAGTTCGCCGACCAGCTCGGCTGGCACGACTTCGTCGACCAAGTCGGCGCCGCGTGGCGCACCATCCCGCCCGGCGTTCGCGCGCAGACCTCGATCCTGGTCGGAAACTACGGCGAGGCCGCGGCGCTCGACGTCTACGGCGCGCCGTACGGTCTCCCGGCGGCGCTCAGCGGCCACAACACGTACTGGATGTGGGGACTGCACGGCAGAGCGCGCGCAACTTGCTTCGCGTGCGCCCGAATGTAGAAGGTCTGGACGCGCAGTGCACCTCCTTCCGCGTGCTCGGCAAGACGTTCTCGCCGTACGCCATGGCATACGAGAACGGCAAGGTGATCGTGCTCTGCAACGGCCTGAAACCGCCGCTCGCGCAGCAGTGGCCGCTCTACAAGCATTTCGAGTAACGTACTAGGACCGGTTCCCCGCGGCCGACGAGTCGGTCGCCGCCGCCGCCACTGGCCCGGCCAGGGCGACATCGGCCCGGGGAGTCCTGCGTCGAGGCGGTGAAGGGTTCGGCATGGCGGCGCAACCGGGGCGCAGTCGTCCGGGCGACGGCTCGGCCAATCTGTCCGAAGAGCCGCAGCTGGCCGCAACTCTGATCGGCGGTCGCGCGTTGCCACATTGCGAACTCCCTCTCCTACTCGCTGCAGTGCGCACTGGCCGTGCTCACGGGTCCCATACTATGATCACCTCGGAGATGCTCGCCCCCCTTTCAGATGAATTTGCACGCGGACCCTCATTCTGCGACCGCATCAAGGCGATGCCGCGGATGGACTCGACACGGTTTCCGTAGCATGGCTGCCACAGACGCCCTGATTAATCCTAAAGTCCTTCGCTGGGCACGGGAATCCACTTTACTGTCGATCGACGAGGCCGCGCGCGTCGCGCACATCGCCAATCCAGATCGGTTGCTCGCTGCTGAAAATGGCGACGGACCGATTACATTCCACCAACTTCAACGGCTAGCCCATTTTTGCCGCATCCCTCTCGGTGCATTCTACCGAGACGCGCCACCTAGGGAAGAGGACGTCCCGCCAGATTTTCGCTCTGGACCCGAGCGACCTGACCGCTACACTTCAGATCTTATCCGGACTCTTCGGACGGCGCGCGAGCGGCGCGACGCGGCTCTTGAGCTGTTTCAGGATCTGGACATCGCAATTCCGGCGATGCCCAGCGTCGCATCTACGAGTGAGGCGCATGCTGTACTGCAGCCCTTGCTTTGTACTTTGGCATGGCCCGACCAATCCGCCCAGTGGAATCGTGGCGCAAAGGCGCTAAGTACGAGCAAGGAAATCGTCGAGCGCAGCCTACCCGTCCTCGTCTTTGAATTTCCTGTCGAATCTGCACAGGTTCGTGGGTGCTCGCTCTTTCACGAGCGCCTTTCGATCATTATTCTAAGCTCGAATGATGTTCCGAATGCGCGTCGCTTCAGCTTGACGCATGAGTTGGTCCATCTACTCCTGCATCAATCCGGGCTATGTTCACCCCTTTGCGGCAGGGACCAGTTACAGCTGGAACGCGAATGCGATGTCGTCGCTAGTGAATCACTACTTCCAACGGCCGCCCTAGTCGCTGAAGCAATGGAACGTCGGAACGAGCAACCACAGCGAATCGTTGACCGCATTGTGTCGCGATACGGAATGAGTTATTCTGCGGCCGCGCTGCGACTACATGACGCTGGATTCATTGGGGACCGCGATTATCGTCAGCTAATGCATTTCTATGACACGCAACGCCGAAAGCAAATTGAGGCATACGCCGATCGAGACGGCGGACCGAACTACCATCTGCTGCAAGTACAGCGACTCGGCCCGACGTTTACAGGCGCGGTTTTGGATGGCATCTATAGCGACCATATTTCCGTGACGCAAGGCGCGAGCTTGCTAGGTGTCGCCGCGAGCTATGTGAGCTTTGATGGCATCCGAGAACAGATGTCGAGCGTCTATGGGGGCTAACGCGCCTCAGCAAATATATCTTCTTGACACCAACGCGATGATCGATATCGGCGAGAAGTACTACCCACCTGAGCGGTTCGGTGTTGTTTGGGCTCAACTTCAACCCGCGCTGGAGTCAGGGCAAATTCGAATGATTCGCAGCGGCATCGTCGAGTTGCGTCGCCGCAATGATGCTTGGCGCCAGCCAGTGATCGCAGCATGCTCTCGTCACGCGGCTGATGAGTCGGCGGCGGCGGTACAAGGAGTGTTCGCGCGCCTAACAGCGGCTATCGATGGTGGAACACTGACCCGGAAGCTGAGTGAGATCGATCTTCTCGTTCTCGCTTGCGGCGAGGCGGCGCAACTTCCGGTCGTTACCGGTGACACGCGGATTCACAATGCGATCCGCGACGGACATTGTGCAGTCCGTCCCCTTTGGTTATGGCAACTTTTTGGCGAGTTGGGTTGGACCTTCAACTAGCGAGAGTCAGCGGGCCTGGTAAAGAAGCCTCCCACTTCATGTGGAGCGGCGTACGAGAACGACAAGGTGATCGTCCTATGCTCCAAGCTCAAGCAGCCGCTTGCGCAGCGTGGCCGCCTAGAAAGCGCGACGAGTAGTTCAGCGCTGCGAGGGGGCTGCGGTCGCGGCGGGACCCGGCGCCGGCGGTGCTGCGGGGACGTTCTGCGGCGTCCACATCTGCTGGTCGGGGGCGGGCGAGGCGGCGTCGGTCGGCGCGGCGTGGTTCGCTTCGAGGAGCGGGTCGAAGCCGTTCTCCTCACGCCAGGTCGCGAACTTGCCGAGCGCGCTGTAGGCCATTTTCGAGACGCCGCGGATGAAGCGGCGGCCGGAGTCGAGCGTCGGCAGATCGGTCGTCATCACCGCGATGACGTACGGGTCGTTGCCTTCGTACACGATCCCGACGTCGTTGAGGGTGTCGTGCAGCGTCCCCGTCTTGTGCGCGATCTCGGTGCCCGGCGGGAGGGGCGCCGGGATCAGGCTGTTGTGCTCCTGGCCGCGCAGGATCTGAATCATCTCGCGCGAGGACCACTCGTCGATCAGCTGCTCGCGCGCCATCGCGTGGAGCAGGTGCGCCATGTCGGCCGGGCTCGAGCGCAGCGCCCAGCGGATGTGCGGGCCTTCGGAGCGGATGAAGTCGGTGAGCCGGGTGTGCGTCAGCCCGAGGTCTTCCATCTCCTGGTTGATGTTGCGGCGGCCGACCAAGCGGATCAGCATGTTCGTCGCCGTATTGTCGCTGACGTCGATCATCAGCGAGAGCAGCCGGGCGACCGTGTACGTATTGCCCGTACGCGCGTCACACAGATCGCCCGAGCCCCAGTCCTTGTCGGAGCGGAGCAGCGTCAGGCGCTTGTTCAGATCGAACTTTCCGAGCGCGAGCTGGCGGAAGACTTCGACCATCACCGGGATCTTGATCGTCGAGGCCGCCGGCATCTCGGCGCCGGAGTTGATCCCGGTCGTCACGCCGGTCGCGACGTCTTGCACCGCGACGCCGACGCGGCCGGGCGCGCGCACCGCGTAGGCCGAGAGCTGCGCCTGCAGATCGGCGAGCGGTCCGGGCACGTCGGCAGCGTCCGCCGCTGAAACGAACGCGAGCGGAACGCAGAGGCTTACGACGGCGGCAACGAGCTGTCGTGGTACCCGCATGTACTTCTATTGTCGGTACGATCCGACAAAAGTCAAGCCGCTCGGATCAAAGAGCGAACGAGCGCGATTGTGCTACTGGCGAACGTACGGCAGGCCGTCGGCAGCCGGCGCGCGGACGCGGCCGGCGAAGCCGCACAGCGCGACCAGCGCAGCCAGGTACGGCAGCGCTTGCAGCAGCTGGCTCGGGATGCCGGCTTGCTGCAGCGTAAACTGCAGCGCCGCGAAGAAGCCGAAGAAGAGCGCCGCACCGGTCGCGCCGAGTGGCGTCCAGCGGCCGAAGATCACCGCCGCGAGCGCGATGAAGCCGCGGCCTGCCGTCATCCCGTCGGAATAGAGATCGAGCTCGGCGAGCGAGAGGTAGACGCCGCCGAGCGAGCAGATCGCCCCGCCGATCACGACCGCCCAGAAGCGCGTCTTCAGCGCGTCAATCCCGGCCGACTCGGCGGCGCTCGGATCCTCGCCGCAGGCGCGCACGCGCAAGCCCCACGGCGTGCGCGTCAGCACCCAGTGCAGCGCCGCGGCGGCCACGAACGCGAGCACGATCAGCGTCGTCTGCCCGCGCGGTCCGAGCGCCGGCACCTCCGTCGAGGCGCCCGGCTGGTGGAAGACGAGGACGAGCCCGAACGCCGCGGCCGCCAGCGCGGCGATGTTCAGCCCGGTCCCGGCCACGATCTGGTCGACCGCCAGCCGCGTGGCCGCGAAGGCAAGCAGCGCGGCGAGCAGCATCCCCGCCACGATGCCCGCGAGCGCGCCGACGAACGGGTTTCCGGTCGCGGCGCTGACGGCGACCGAGGTGAACGCGCCGGCGATCAGGATCCCTTCAAGCCCGATGTTCACCACGCCGGAGCGCTCGCTCAAGACCCCGCCGAGCGCGGCGTAGATCAGCGGCGTCGCTTTGATCAGCGTCAGCCCGACGAGCGCCAGCAGCGCGGCAGCGGTCGCGTTCACGTCGACCTCAGCGCCGCGACGACGCGGCGTCCGGCGAGCGCGACGATCACCAGCCCGGTGACGAGCGAGACAACCTCGCGCGGGACGTGCGCTTCGGCCTGCATCACGTAGCCGCCGCTCTGCAGCGCGCCGAAGGCGAGCGCGGCGACGATGATCCAGCGCGGGTCGAGATTTCCGACCAGCGCGACCGCGATCGCGATGAAACCGTAGCCCGGCGAGAGCCCGGTGTTGAAGCGGTGCAATTCGCCCGCGACGATCGACGCGCCGCCGAGCCCGGCGAACGCCCCGGAGATCGTCATCGCGAGCAGCGCCGTGCGGCTGAGGTCGATGCCGGCGCGCTTCGCGGCCTCCGGCGCGTCGCCCGCGGCGCGCAGCTCGTAGCCGAACACCGTGCGCCGCAGCACCCAGTGCATCACGAACGCCAGCCCGAGCGCGATGACGAACGCCCAGGTGAGCTGCGTGCCGAACAGCGTCGGAAGCTGCGCGGCTTTCGGCAGCGGGCTCGTTTCCGCGGCGCCCGCACCGCCCTGCTGCAGCGGGCCGGTGACAAGGTACGTGGTGAGCAGCGCGGCGACGAAGTTGAGCATCAGCGTGGCGATCACTTCGTTCGCGCCGAAGCGCGCGCGCATGAAGCCGGGAATCGCGCCCCACGCGCCGCCCGCCACGACGCCGGCGAGCAGCACCATCGGGACCGCGAGATAGCCCGGGAGCGGCAGCTGCGCGCCGAGCCAGCCCGCGGCGAACCCGCCGATCACGAGCTGGCCCTCCGCGCCGATGTTGAACAGCCCGGCGCGAAACGCGATCGCGATCCCGAGCGCGGGCAAGAGCAGGTTCGTGGTCTGCACCAACGTCTCGGCCAGCTCGTACTTCGTCCCGAACGCGCCGTCGATCAGCGCGTAGAATCCGTCGAACGGCGAGACGTGCGCGAGCAGCATCGCGATCGAGCCGACTCCGAAGACGAGGACGATCACGACCGCGACGTCGCGGAACGCGCGCGTGCGCAGCAGCGCGGCCGTCACGCGTGTCCCGCCATCAGCGCGCCGATGCGGCCGCGGTCGAGGTTGCCGCGGTCGAAGGCGCCCACGAACGCGCCGTTCGCGATCACCAGCACGCGGTCGGCGACCGCGAAGAGCTCGTCGAGCTCGAACGAGATCAGCAGCACGCCGGCGCCGGCGTTGCGCGCTTCGATCAGCCGCGACTGCACCAGCGCGGCGGCGCCGATGTCGATGCCACGCGTCGGCTGGTACGCGACGACCAGCTTCGGCGCGCTGATCAGCGTTCGCCCGACGACGATCTTCTGCTGGTTTCCGCCCGAGAGCGCGCCGGCGAGCGCGTCCGGGTTCGGCGGGCGCACGTCGAAGCGCTCGATCACCTCGCGCGCCGCCGCGCCGAACTCGGCGAGCCGCAGCGTGCGCTGGCGCCCGAGCGCGACGTTGTCGCGCACGTTCCATTCCAGGACGAGCGCTTCGTGGCGGCGATCCTGCGGGATGACGCGAATGCCGCGCGCGAGTCGCGAGGCGGGCGCGTCATCCGGGCGCAGCGGCGTTCCCTCGAACACGATCGCGCCGCTGAACGGCACGACGCCGGCGAGCGCGTCGCTCAGCGCGGACTGGCCGTTTCCTTCGATGCCGGCGACGCCGACGATCTCGCCCGCGCGCACCTCGAAGCTCGCCTCGCGCAGCGCGCTCGTCCCCGAGCGCGCCGAGAGGTTGCGCACCTCGAGCAGCGGCGCGACGCTGGTGCTCGCGCGAGCCGCGAGCGCCGGCACCTCGCCGCCGACCATCTCGCGCGCGATCGCCTCGGCGCTCGTCTCGCCGGTGAGGTGGCTCGCGACGACGCGCCCCGCGCGCATCACCGTCACGCGCTGCGAGTATGCGATCACTTCGGCGAGCTTGTGCGTCACCACCAAGATCGCCGTGCCGCCCCGCGCGAGGTCCTGCACCGTGGTGAAGAACGACGCGATCTCGCCTGGCGCGAGCGACGCGGTCGGCTCGTCGAGCAGCAGCACGCTCGGCGCGCGATCCAGCTCGCGCAGCAGCTCGACGCGCTGCTTGATCCCGACCGGGAGCGTCTCGACGAGCGCGTCGGGATCGACCTCCAGACCGTACGTCGTACCGAGCTCGCGCACGCGCGCGCGCGCCGCGCCGGCGTCGATCGCCCAGCCGCGGCGCGGCTCGCGGTTCAGCAGCACGTTCTCCCACACGCGCAGCCGGCCGATCAGCTTGAAATGTTGATGGACGAGCCCCACGACGCCGTCCGACGAAACGGTTCCTTCGTCGGGCTGGATCGCGCGGTACGCGATCGCGGCGAGCGTCGACTTGCCGGCGCCGTTCTCGCCGACCAGCGCGTGGATCTCGCCGGGCTTCAGCTCGAGGTCGACGCCGTCGACGGCCTGCACGGCACCGAAGCGCTTGCGCACGCCGCGCAGCGTCAGAGCGGGACGCGTTTGAACGATGACAGCTCCTCCCGCGTGGACGGCACGACGATCTTCCCGGCGATGATCGCCGCCTTCAGCTTGTCGAGCACCGCGATCTTCTGCGGCGTCACGACGTTCCGAGTGTACTTGAAGTCGGTGAGGCCGACGCCGCCGTCCTTCAGCCCGAGGATCAGGTGCTTGGGTCGCGGGCGGTGCGCGACGGCGGCCTCGCTCACCCGAAAGACGCCCACGTCGACCCGCTTCACCATGCTGGTGAGGATCTTGCCGGGGACGAGCGCGTCCTGGTCGGAGTCGACCCCGATGACATACGCGCCGTCGCGCGTCTTCACCTGATCGATCGCCCCGAGCCCGGCCTTCCCCGCCGCGGCGTAGATGATGTCGGTTCCCTGCGAGAAGAGCACGCCGGCGAGCTCTTTCCCCGACGCGACGTCGTCGAACGAGCCCACGTACTTCACCGCGACGTTCACCGACGGATCGATCTGCCGCGCGCCGGCGGCGTACCCGGCCTCGAACTTCCGCAGCAGCGGGATGTCGATCCCGCCCAGAAACGCGATCGTCTTCGTCTTCGTCGTCATCGCGGCGAGCGCGCCGGCCAGAAACGAGCCTTCCTCTTCCTTGAAGGTGACCGCGGTGACGTTCGGCTCGTCGACGACCGCGTCGATGATCGAGAAGTGGCGCTGCGGATAGCGCTCCGCCACCTCGCCGACGTCGCGCGCCATCAGGAACCCGATCGCGAAGATCTCGTCGTACTCTTTGTTCGCCAGGACGGTCAAATTGATCTGGTAGTCCGCCGCGGACTTCGACTGCAGCACCGTCGTGTCGGCGTGGAGGACGTCGCGCGCGCGGACGAGCCCCGCGTAGGCGGAGTCGTTGAACGAACGGTCTCCGAGCCCGCCCACGTCCGTCACCATCCCGATCCGCACCGCACCGGACGCCGCGGCGTGACGGGCGCAACCCGCCGTCGCCGCGCAGAGCGGCACGAGCGCAAGTGCGAGGAGCGCCGCGCGGCGGAGAGCCATCGCGGGCCTTTACTACCGGGGGTGCGGGGCGGCCTCTCGCCTACGGGGAAAGAGGAACCTCGTGAATCCCGCCGCCCGACCGCCCGAGGTTCCGCGCCTGCGCCGCCCGATGTCGCGCGCGGAGCGGCGGGTGACGTTCTGGCTCAAGGTGTTGGGGCTGGTCGCGGTCGCGATCTACCTGCTCGTCGGGTTCCTGGAGTTTCTCGGCAACGTCAAGGCGACGGCGATCCTGTTCGTCGTCGCGCTGTTCTTCGCGTACCTGATCTACCCGCTGGTCCGGCGGCTGAACGAACGGCTCCCGCTGGCCTGGTCGATCCTGTTCGTGTACGTGTTCATCGCGCTGGTCGGCGCGTTGATCCTGCAGCTGCTCGTCCCCGCGCTCGCCAACGACGTGCAGGGCGCGGTGAAGACGCTGCCCGGACTGGTCCGCCATTACGGCGAGGTGCTGCAGGATCCGAACAACCGGCTCGTCCGCTGGCTCCCGCTCGACGAGCGGCTTTACCTGGCTTCGCTGCCGGGCCAGCTCGGCGCGTTTCTGCAGACGAACGCGCTCGACACCGCTTCGAAGACGCTCACCGTGCTGCTCTCGACCGTCTCGGTGCTCGCAACGCTGATCGTCGTGCCGGTGCTCGCCGCGTACATGCTGCTCGACGCCGAGAGCATCAAGGAAAACTTCCTCGGGCTCGTGCCTGCCAAATACCGGCCGAAGACCGAGGCGATCATCGCCGACCTCGACCACGTCGTGGGCGGCTTCATCCGCGGCCAGCTCATCGACGGCTCGATCCTCGGCGCGATGCTGACGGTGATGCTCTCGATCATGCACGTTCCGTACGCGCTGCTGATCGGCGTCGTCTCGGGCGCGCTGAACTTCATCCCGTACGCCGGCGCGGTGATCGCGCTCGTCCCGGCGGTTCTCCTCGCGTTCGCGGCGAACGGGTTGACGAACGCCCTCATCGTCGCGGTGCTGATCGGTGTGATCCACCAGATCGACGGCAACTTCGTCGCGCCGCGCGTGCTGAAAGAGAACGTCGGGCTCTCGCCGTTCTGGATCGTCATCTCGATCCTCGTCTTCAGCGAGATGTTCGGGCTGATCGGAACCTTCCTCGCCGTCCCGACCGCCGCGATGATCCGCGTGCTGCGCGAGCACTTGCTCCCCAAAGCGGTGACCCGGTCGACCGCCGCGCCTGGGACGACGAGGGCTCCGCGCGAGCAGACGCGGCCGCCGGTCGCGACGCCGCGGACGGGCTGACCGGGAGCGCCCGGGCCGCCGCGGCGAAGGCTCCGCGGTGATCACCCAAGCATCGCCCGCCGTCTTCCCCGGCCGCAAGACCGTCACGCGCGTCGACGTCGTCGGCGTCCCGATGGATCTCGGCGCGGATCGGCGCGGCGTCGACATGGGTCCTTCGGCGATTCGCTACGCCCGTTTGAAGGAGCAGCTCGAGAAGCTGGGCGTCGAGGTGACCGATCACGGCAACTTGGGCGTGCCCGTCCCCGAGTCGGCCACGGTCGCGGAGCAGAACGCGAAGTACTTTCCGATCATCCAGGCCGTTTGCGAAGAGCTGGCGGACATCGTGGCGAGCATCGTCGCGCAAGGCTCGTTCCCGCTGGTGCTCGGCGGCGACCACTCGATCGCGATCGGCACGATCGCGGGGATCGCGCGCACGCGCGGCAAGGCGCCCGGCGTCATCTGGGTCGACGCGCACGGCGACATCAACACGCCGCTGACGTCGGCGACCGGCAACGTGCACGGGATGCCGGTGCACTTCGCGCTCGAGCAGCACGCGGTCGATCCGGCGCGCATGGCGTTCATCGGCTTGCGCGACGTCGACGAGCCGGAGAAGAAGATCATCCGCGAGCTCGGCGTGCGCGCGTTCACGATGGCCGACGTCGACCGGCTCGGGATGAGCCGCGTCGTCGACGAAGCGCTGGCGCTCGTCGCCGAGGGCGAGAACTCCGTGCACGTCAGCTTCGACATGGACGGCGTCGACCCGCAGGAAGCCCCCGGCGTCGGCACGCCGGTGCGCGGCGGGATCACCTACCGCGAAGCGCACTTGCTGATGGAAGGCGTCGCCGCCAGCGGAACGCTGGGCTCGCTCGAGGTCACCGAGATCAACCCGATCCTCGACCGCGAGAACAAGACCGCGATCCTCGCGGTCGAATTGATCCTCTCCGCGCTGGGAAAGACGACGCTCTGATCGACCGCGCCTTCGACCGGGCGGCGTTCGAGCTACGGCGTGACACGTTCGAGGACGTCCTCGCGCCGGAGCTGACGCCGGAGCAGCGGCTGCAAGCGCAGGTCGAGGAGGACGCGCGCGCGACGTGCCCGTGCTGCGGCTATCCGACGATCAACGGGCGCGGCCACTACGAGATCTGTCCGCTCTGCTTCTGGGAAGACGACGGCCAGGACGACGAAGAGCGCGCGCCGCTGCACGGCTACTTCGCGCCGGACGACGTCGCGGGCGGACCGAACCACGACTACTCGCTGGCCGAGGCGCGCGAGAACTTCGCCCGCTACATGACGATGTACCGGCCGACCGACGAGCCGTTCGAGGCCGAGCGCGCGCGCACCGACGTGAAACGGCAGATCGTCGAGACCTACGACCGCGCCGTGAACGGGGAGACGACGTTCGCCGAAGCCGACTTCGAAGCGCGCTCGCTGCTCGACCAGCCGCTGTAGCTAGGGCCGTTCGGCGAGCTCGTAGGCGCGCAGCGTGTTGCGGCCGATGACGCAGATCGGAACGTCGCGCCAGCGGGTCTCGAGCCGCTCCGTCCAAGCGTCGGCGAACGTCACGCCGTCGATCCCGCCGTAGAGACAAATCTCGCCGTCACCGGCGCCGTAGCGGAACTCGTAGTCGACCTCGGCGAGGTCGGGGACCTCGACGCCGTCGAGCGGCGCGCCGACCCGCGAGAGCGCGCGGTAGACGCGCCCCGCGTTGCCGTCGTCCGCGTCGTACCACAGGCAGTGATCGTGCGCGTCGGCGGTCTCCCCGTGCAGCTTCTTCGCCAGCCCGCCGATCACGAGCGCGCGCGCCTGCTCCTTGGCGAGCGCGCACAGCAGCTCGGCGAACGCGGTATGGTCGGCCATCGGTACCTCCGTTGACGGTTCCGACAGCTACTGCGTCCGTCTGCGAAATCCCACCCGCTCCGATCACCCGTTGCGGGAGCAGCCGCTCGGCGTTATGAACCACGGCACCGTCGCGGAATCGAACGTCGATCTGGTCGCGTTCCACCGCGGCGTTGCCAAGTGAGCTTCACGGAACTGCGATCATGGGGGCTCGCCGCGATCGTTCAGCGGGATCTCGGCGGTCGTGGAGCGGGCCGGCGCAAGGTGCGCGACGCGAGCGGCGGCGTCCACGGCGTCGGCCGCCATCTTGCGGTACGTCGTCCACTTTCCGCCGGTGATCGTGACGAGTCCCGACGGCGAGATTTCGACCAGGTGCTCTCGCGAGAGGTTCGACGTCATCCTCGCGTCGCGGCGCAGGAGCGGCCGGAGTCCGGCGAACGTCGCCGAGACGTCGCTTCGGCTCAGCGGCGCGGCGAGAACGGCGTTCACCGTCCCCAGAATGTACGCGATCTCTTCGTCGCTCGCCGACGGGTCGGCGACCGGCGCGTCGACGGGCACGTCGGTCGTCCCGATCATTACCTGGCGTTGCCACGGAATCGCGAACAGGACGCGCCCGTCGGCGGTCCGCGGGACGAGCAGCGCGGCATCCGGCGAGCCGAGCCGTTCGGCCGGGACGAGAATGTGCGAACCTCGGCTGAGTGCGAGCAGCGGTTTCGAGGACGGATCGTCGAGCGCGCGGACTACGTCGGCGAACGGGCCGGCGGCGTTGATCGCCACCCGCGCGCGCACGATCATCTCTGCGCCCGACCTCTGCTCGACGGCGCGGACGCCGGCGATGCGGTCGCCCAGGTCGCGCACAAAGGCCTGGGCGCGCACGTCGCTCGCGAGCACGGCGCCGCGTTCGCTCGCAGCCCGCGCGATCGCGAGCGCCAGCCGCGCGTCGTTGAACTGGCCGTCGTAGTAGATCACGCCGCCGCGCAGGCCGCTCGCCGCAAGCGCCGGGAACGCACGGCGCGCGTTCGCTGCCGAAACGATGCGGCTGCGCGGAAACGACGATCGGCCGGCGAGCACATCGTACGCCACAAGCGCGGCGGCGTAGTACGGAATCTCCCACCAATGCCGCGCCGGGATAACGAACGCGCGTGCAGCGACCATATCCGGTGCGTTCCTGCGCAGGATCTCGCGCTCATACAGCGCCTCGTGCACGAGCCGGAGGTTTCCCTGGCGCAGATACCGGACGCCACCGTGGATCAGTTTCGTCGAACGGCTCGAGGTGCCGGAGCCGAAGTCGCGCGCCTCGATGAGTGCGGTCCGGTAGCCGCGCGCGGCTGCGTCGAGTGCGGCACCCAAGCCCGTCGCGCCGCCGCCTACGATAAGGACGTCGAACTGCTCTTGCTCCAGCCGTCGCAGCGCGGCGTCACGGTTCAATCGCGCGCCCAGCCGCAGCTGCGCTCCACCGCCTGTCGCCAGCGCGCGAGCAGTTCGGTGCGCCGCGCGTCATCCATCGCCGGCACGAAGCGGCGTTCTTCGCGCCATTGTCGTGCCACCGTCTGGACGTCGGGCCAAAATCCAACGTGCAGGCCGGCGAGGTACGCGGCACCGAGCGCCGTCGTCTCGACGACCGCCGGCCGCGAGACGGGGACGCCGAGCAGGTCGGCTTGAAACTGCATCGCGAGGTCGTTCGCCGCGGCGCCGCCGTCGACGCGCAGCTCGCTCAGCGCAACGCCCGCGTCACGCTCCATTGCCGCCACGACGTCGGCAGTCTGGTACGCCATTGCTTCGAGCGCGGCGCGCGCGAGGTGCGCGCGCGTCGTCCCGCGCGTGATCCCGACGATCGTCCCGCGCGCGTACGGATCCCAGTACGGTGCTCCCAGCCCGGTGAACGCGGGCACGAAGAAGCAGTCGCCGCTGTCGTCGACTTCCCGCGCGAGCCGCTCGACGTCCGACGACCGCTCGATGACGCCGAGCCCGTCGCGCAGCCACTGCACCGCCGCGCCGGTGGCGAACACCGAGCCTTCCAGCGCGTAGGCCGCGCGCCGCGGCTCGAACGCGAAAGCGACGGTGGACAACAATCCGTGCTCGCTGCGAACGACGCGCTCGCCGGTGTTGAGCACCACGAACGAGCCGGTGCCGTACGTGTTCTTCGCGAGCCCCGGCGTGAAGCCGGCCTGTCCGACGAGCGCCGCCTGCTGATCGCCCGCCACGCCGGCGATGCGAATCGCACCGCCGAAATGCTCGGCCGCCGTCGTCCCGAAATCCGCCGTGCACGGCAGCACCTCCGGCAACAACGCTCGCGGAATCCCGAACGCGGTGAGCAACTGGTCGCTCCACCGCAAGCAATGGATGTCGAACAGCATCGTGCGCGACGCGTTCGTCACGTCGGTGACGTGCCGCGTTCCGCCGGTCAGCTTCCAGATCAGCCACGAGTCGACCGTGCCGAACGCGATCTCGCCGCGCTCCGCGCGTTCGCGCAATCCGCCGACATGGTCGAGCAGCCACGCGATCTTCGTCGCGGAGAAATACGGATCGAGAAGCAAACCCGTCTGCGCGGTGACGAGCTCGCCGACGCCGCGTGCGCGCAGCTCGTCGCAGTGCGAGGCGGTGCGCCGGTCTTGCCACACGATCGCATCCGCGACCGGTTTCCCGCTCGCACGATCCCACAGGATCGTCGTCTCACGCTGGTTCGTGATCCCGATCGCCGCCACGTCGGCTGCCGAAACGCGCGCGTTGCGCAGCGCGCCGCGCGCCGTCTCCAACTGCGAGCGCCAGATGTCGTCCGGATCATGCTCGACCCAACCCGGCTGCGGAAACTTCTGCTCGAACTCGCGCTGATCGAACGCCACCACCTCACCGCGCGCGTCGAACACGATCGCGCGCGAGCTCGTGGTGCCTTGGTCCAGCGCGAGGATCACCGGCTCACTGCGCGGCGGGAGATCGGCGAGCCCGACCGCCGTGCGGGGAGTCGCCGGAGGCCGGTCGCGCGATGCTCCGGGCTTCGTCTCAACGGTCACAGCCGAAAAGCATCCACGCCGCCCGGCTCGGGGAAGACCTTGCCGGGGTTCATGATGCCGAGCGGGTCGAGCGCGTCCTTGATCTTGCGCATGACTGCGAGCGCGTCGGGGCCGAGGTCCAACTCCATGAACTGCTTCTTCAGCAGGCCGATGCCGTGCTCGCCCGAGAGCGTGCCGCCCAGCACGACCGTCGCCTCGAAAATTGCGCGCGCGGCGCCGGCGACGCGCCGCATCTCTTCGGCGTTCGTCTTGTCACACAGGATATTCGGGTGCAAGTTGCCGTCCCCGACGTGGCCGAAAACCGGGATCTCCAGCGCGTACTCCGCGGCGATCTCGCGGACGCGGCGGATCAGCGCGGCGATCCCGCGCGGCGGGATGCAGACGTCCTCGCCGAGCTTGTTCGGCCGCCGGCGCGCCAGCGCGGGCGCGATCGACCGGCGCGCAGCCCACAGCCGCTCCGACTCGGCGTCGTCGTGCGCGACGCGAACGTCGCGCGCGCCGTGCTCGCGCGCGATGTGTTCGATCGTCGCGAGCTCGTCGTCGAGGGCGTTTGCGTAGTTGCCGTCGACCCCGAACAGCACCACCGCGTCGGCGTCGAGCGGCAATCCCACCGGTGCGTTCGCTTCGACACAGCGCATCGTCAAGTTGTCGATCAGCTCGATCGCCGAAGGCAGCACGCCGCTCGCCATCACCGCCGTCGCCGTCTCCGCCGCGTCGGCGATCCGCTCGAACGACGCCAGCGCGGCGCGCGCGTACGCCGGCTTCGAGAGCAGCCGCAGCGTGATCTCGGTGATCGTCCCCAGCGTCCCTTCCGCGCCGGTGAACAGCCGCCGCAAATCATAGCCGGTGACGTTCTTCACCGTGCGGCCGCCGGTGCGAATCACCGTTCCGTCGGGCAGCACCACCTCGAGCGCGAGCACGTAGTCGCCGGTCACGCCGTACTTCAAGCAGCGCGCGCCGCCGGCGTTCTCCGCGACGTTCCCGCCGATCGCGCTCTGCTTCAGGCTCGAGGGATCGGGCGGGTAGAAGAGCCCGCGGCGCTCGGCTTCAGTTTGCAGGCGCGCGTTGATCACACCGGGCTGCACCACCGCGACCCGGTCGATCGCGTCGATCTCCAGGATGCGGTCCATCCGCGCCACGCCGAGTACGATGCTGCCGCTCAGCGGGACGGCGCCGCCCGACAGCCCGCTGCCCATCGCGCGCGGCGTGATCGGGATGCGCCGCTCGGCCGCAAGGCGATGGACCGCGCTGACCTGCGCGGTCGTTTCCGGCAGCACGACGAGCGGCGGGACGTGCTCGTAGAACGTCCCGTCGAAACCGTACGCGATGAGGTCCTCGGCCGCGGTCAGGACCCCGCCCGGGACCGCCTCGCGCAGCCCGGCGAGCAGGTCGTCCGTCAGCATCGCCGGGCGCTCTGCGACCGGGGTCCTACGCACCGGGTGCTCCGCTGGGGTACACTACCGTCATGGCCGACGTCATCACGTCCGAGTACCGGCTTGCCACCGAGGCCGGGCTCAAGCGCTTCGTTGCGACCGTCCTCGAAAAGGTCGGCGTCGCGCCGCAAGACGCGGCGACCGTCGCCGACGTCCTGGTCGCGGCCGACATGCGCGGGATCGAATCGCACGGCGTCGCCCGGCTGGAGTCGTACTACGTCAGCCGCATTCGCAGCGGCCAGCTCGCGTCGCGCCCGACGGTCGAGACGGTGCGCGAGACGGCGACCTCGGTGCTGCTCGACGCCGGCAACGGGCTCGGCCATCCGGCCGGCAAGCGCGCGATGGAGACCGTGCTCGACAAGGCGGCGCAAAGCGGCGCCGCGTTCGGCGCGGTCCGCAACTCGAACCACTTCGGGATCGCCGGCTGGTACGCGATGCTGGCGCTCGAGCGCGACATGATCGGGATCGCGTCGACGAACAGCGTGCGCTACGGCGCGCCGACGTTCGGGCGCGACATCATGCTCGGCACGAACCCGCTCGCGTTCGCGATTCCGGCGCACGACGAGCCGGCGTTCGTGCTGGACTTCGCGACGACCACCGTGCCGAAGGGCAAGCTCGAAGTCTACAACCGCAAGGAGAAGCAGCTCAATCCCGGCTGGGCGATCGACGCGAACGGCAACGAGACGCTCGACCCCAAGGTCGCGCTGAACGGCGCGCTGCTTCCGCTCGGCGGGTACGGCGTCGACAACGGCGGTCACAAGGGATACGGTCTGGGCCTGCTGGTCGACATCCTCTGCGGCGTCCTCTCCGGCGGTGCGTTCGGCAACGGTCTTCCGCGCCCGGGCGATCCGCCGCTCCCCGGCAAGATCTCGCACTTCTTCGCCGCGTTCAAGATCGACGGCTTCCGCGATCCCGAGCAGTTCAAAGCCGACATGGACAAAGAGCTGCGCGCGTTCAAGGACTCGGCGAAAGCGCCGGGGCACGACCGCATCTACGTCGCGGGCGAGATCGAGCACGAGAAGACGCTCGAGTCGCGCCGCAACGGCGTCCCCGTTCACGTGAAGGTGTGGAACGGCCTCGAGAAGCTCGCCGGCGAGCTCGGGATCCCGTTCGATTTCGAAAAGCGCTGAGGGCTCTTAATTGCGCAGCTCGAGGGTCCCGGCGCAGCGCAAGCCGTTGCACGCGGCCGGGATGAAGCGTGCGGCGAGCAGCCGCGCGCGCAGCTCGTCACGCTGCGCCGGATCGGCCGGCGGGCGCACGAACTCGACCGACGTCGCGCGCCCGTTCTCGTCGACGGTGATGCGGACGTCGAAACCGGCGACCCCGGCCAGCAGCGCGCCGCGCAGCGAGGGCTCGAGCGCGGCCGGATAGGTCTCGCCGAAGTTTCCGATCCCCTCCTCGCTGCGCGCGGCGACCGGGCTGGGCGCCGGCGACGCCGCCGGGGCGGTCGTCGCCGCCGCCTGCACGACCGGTGCGGCGCTCGGCTGCGCGACCGCGACGCGCGCCACCGGCCGAACGACGCTCGGCGGCGGGCGGCGCACCGTCGCCGGCGCCGGCACGAACGCTGCGCGATGCTCGGCAGCCACGACCAGTTTGCGCGTCGCGTGCTCGACCGTCACCGCGGCGTGGATCACCGGAAGCCGCGCGACCGGGACCGGCGCGCTTTGCGCGGCGGTGCGGTGCACGGGCGACGGGCGCCGCGGCGGCGGCCGCCGCTCGATGTGCAGGATGGTCGTCAGAAGCGTGCGCTCATCCGGGTCGTCGACCGAGACGGACGCTCGTGGAACGATCGCGGCGAGCAGCACCAAGGCGCACAAATGGAGAGCGATCGAGGCGGCGATCGCGGATCGGTCACGCCGTGGAGTGGGCTCGGCTCTCACCAGCACTGTGGTCCGCGGAAAATCCGACGCGGGCGGGCGCGCAACCTTTTTCCGCGCCGGTTACCTGGAGTACGCGATGGGTCGCGACACGGATATGGTTCTCTATCAGGCAGAATGGTGCCCGTACTGCGCGCGCGTGCGCAAGAAGATGACGGATCTTTTGCTCGACTACAAGATCGTCAACGTTCCGCACTCGCACGCCGAGCGCGACGAAGTGAAGCGGGTTTCCAACCAGACCTCGATCCCGGTCCTGGTCGACGGCGACGTCGTGCTCGACGACGACGACGACATCGTGCCGTACCTGCAGAAGAAATACGGCGCGCAAGCGAAGGCCGGTTAGCGGCCTCTTCCGCGTTCTCTACTCGGCCGGAATGTGCGCGGGCGCAGCGGCGTCTTTGCGCCGGCGCGGCAGCACGAACACCAGCGGGAGCAGGAAGAACGTCAGCGCGCCCAGCGCCCATTGGCAGTCGGCGTAGGCCATCACGCTCGACTGGGTGAGGATCTGTTGGTAGAGCGTCATGACGGCGCGGGTCGCGTCGTGCGTGTGCTGGATCAGGTTCTGCAGCGCGAGGTTGCCGGGCGTCGCGGTCTGCGCGAGGACGCTCTGGTGAAACGCGTTGCGCTGCACCAGCAGCGAGATCAGCGCGGCGGTCGAGAACGAGCCGCCGAGCTGCAGCGAGAGCGACTGAAAAGCCGCCGCCTTCGGCACGGCTTCCGGCGGGATCGCCGAGAGCACCGCGATCGAGAGCGGGACGAACAGCAAGCCTAACCCGACGCCGGCGGTGATCGCCGGGCCGAGCAGCGAGTTGAAGTCGTTCTGCGAGGTCGTGATGTAGCCGAGCCAAATCTGGCTCGCGCCGATCAGCGAGAATCCTGCGACGAGCAGGATGCGCGTGTCGATGCGGCCGGTTCCCGCGAGCCGCGCGATGAACGGCGTGAGCAGCGCGATGAACGCCGCGCGCACGAAGATCAGCTCGCCGGAGAGCGTGGCGGTGAAGCCGAGAATGCCCTGCACGTACTGCGGCAAGATGACGGTCGCGCCGAACAGCACCGAGCCGATCGCGAAGCCGAGCACGCTGCCGGCCGCGATTGCGCGGTGCTTGAACGCGCGCAGGTCGACGATGGGGCGCTTCGTCCCCCACAGCTCCCAGCCGATGAACGCCGCCAGCCCGAGCACCGCGGTGGCGCCGAAAAGCCGGATGACGCCGTCTTGGAACCAGTCGTTGCGCTGCCCCTCGTCGAGAATGTACTGCAGCGAGCCGAGCCCCATCGCGAGCAGCCCCAGCCCGATCGCGTCGACCGGACTCGGTTTGGGGTCCGAGGGGTTGCGCATCATCGAGAGCACGACGATCGCCGCGAAGATCCCCGGCGCGAGGTTGATGAAGAAGACCCAGTTCCAGGAGAAGTTGTCGGTCAGCCAGCCGCCGACGGTCGGGCCGACCGACGGCCCAACGATCGCGCCGAGCGCGAACACCGCTTGCGAGGCGCCGAGCAGACGCCGCGGGAACGTGTCACGGAGCGCTGCTTGTCCGGTCGCGATGAGTCCGCCGCCGAACGCGCCTTGAAGGATGCGGAACAGGACGAGCTGCTGGATCGAGCCGGCGAGCCCGCACAGCATCGAGGTGATCGTGAACCCGATGATCGCGACCGAGTAGTACTGCCGCCGGCCGAAGCGCAGCTGCAGCCACGGCGTGAGCGGGATGACGATCACCGCCGAGATGATGTAGCCGGTCACGACCCAGGCGCCTTCTTCTTGGGTCGCGCCCAGGTTGCCCTGAATCGTCGGCAGCGCGACGTTCACGATCGTCGCGTCGAGCGTCTGCATCAGCGTCGCGGCCATGATCCCGAGCGTGATCAGGATCAGCCGCGAGCCGGTCTCGCTGACGTCGCGGTCTTTTGTGATTTCGGTAGCCATTGTTTTCAGCGTGCGAACGATCGTCGCACGAGGGCTTGGACTCCGCACCGACCGAGATCGGTTTCGCCGCTTGCATTCGCACCGGCCGGATGGGCCGCACAGCCGGCTTCAGAAGCGGTGCGCCGCCGCGCTCGCCAGCCCGAACGCCACGGCCGCCCCGGCGACGGTCGCCAGCAGGTTGACGAGATCGTTCGAGAAGCCGCGGACGCCCCGCACGAGCCGCGTGCGGTTCCCGCAGACGTGCGGGTCAGTCTCGCACGTCCGCCCGCACGTCTCGCAGAACCGCAGCTCCTGCGCGGCTGCGCCGAGGATGGAGTCCAGCGTCGCGCCGGCAATCCCGCCGAGCGGCACCGCGGCGAAGAGTAGGACGAGCTCGAGGTTTGCGCCGTTCGCGACGGAAAACCCGAATCGGTCGGTCGTCAGCAGGTAAGCGAGCACGACGGCGGGTGGGGTGATCAGGCCGATCCAGCCCGCGCCGGCGACCTCGGCGAGCGTCCCCGGGAGCGTGATTCCGCCCGAAAGCCCGGTGGGCACCGGCCGCAGCGTGAGAATCGAGCGCGGCGTCCGCCGCGCGAGCGTCCCGATCTCCGTCGCCCACGTGTCCGCCGTCGCTGCGGCATACGCGCCGCAAAACGCCAGCGCCCAGCGCACGTCGTGCGTGAATGCGAATGCGACCGCGCACGCCGTCGCAACGCTGCCGTTCGCCAGCACCTGCATCGCATCGCGCGCCCCATGCTTCCCGACGTCGACGAGCTCTTTCTTCCGCGCCCGCCCGATCCGCGACAACGCGATCGAAGGAACGAAAAACGCCAACAGCACCAGCGTGAACCCGATCCCGCCGCTCGCGAACGTCAGCGTGCCGACGACGAACGCCGCGAGCGCACCGCTCGGCGCCAGCGCTCGCGCCCGCGACGCGACGACCGCGATGAGAGCCGCAAGGACCCCGCCGACCAGCAGGTTGCCGACGGTCACGGCCCGATCACTGTTCTCGTCCTCTTGTCGGTCCGACAGGAGTGCGTGATGGACGGGCGTGCTCGCCTTTTATGCGGATGAATCCGGCTCTTTCAGCGTTCGCGACCCCGCACAACCCTGGGTTGTCTTGCTGGCGATCGGATTTGACGACGACCATTGGGGAACGATCGAGCGCGCCCTGAACGATCTCAAACGACGTCATTTTCCGGGATGTCATCCGAGCGCAGTCGAGGACAACCGACCCAGCTCGCCCGAAACGAGTGTTACCCGCGTGGTCGAACGCCCGTATTTCCACGATTCATCTCGAAGCAATCACATTCAGCTCGCCGATATCATCGCCTATAACGTGCTGCGGCGCTTTCGGAATGGTGATCCGAACTACCCTTACTTCACGCGGATATTGCCCAAACTACGCTGCTCCACGTCTTGCGGCGGCGACGGTCTCGCACTATATGCGTAGCATCGCCGGAAAATATGATGAGACCGGGTCGGATTGGTTACCGCCCGGCTCTCGAGAAAATTATAGTGCATCAGCGATCGTGTCGTCAAGCCCATTACACCGGCACCTTTTCGCCGAGTGCGAGCATCAGCCCATCAACCGTAAATGCATTTGCGATTATGTCGACTCGTATGCCGGCGTCGCGGGCGGTTTGCGCGGTGATCGGGCCGATTGCTGCAACCGTTTTCGCGGCGAGCGACGATGCTGCGCGAGGCACGTTCTGGAGGAAGCCGTGGACGGTGCTGGAGCTCGTGAACGTCACGATGTCGGCGCGCTCGGTCTTTGCGATCAGTTCCGGATCGTCGACGAAGCGCGTCTTGTACGCCGCGACGACGTCGACCACGCGTCCGTTCTCCCGCAGCGTCTCGGGCAGCACCTCGCGCGCTTCGTGCGCGCGATAGACCAGGATGCGCTCGCCGGCGTTTGTGCGGGCGAGGAGCTCCGTCGCTACTGCTTCGTTGACATACGTAGGCGGGAGCAGATCGGCGCGCAAGCCGTGCGCGGCGAGCGCTTCGGCGGTCTTCGGCCCGATCGCCGCGATTCGGACATCGCCGAAGGCGCGCGCGTCGCGGCCGAGCTCGCCGAGCCGGTCGAAGAACGCGTCGACGCCGTTGCGGCTGGTGAAGACCACCCAGCCGTAGTCGCGCGCGCGCGCGACGGCGGCACGGGCCGCGTCGAGATCGTCCGGCGGGCCGATCGCGATCGTCGGCGCGAGGATCGGCTCCGCGCCGGCTTCCCACAGCCGCGTCGCGAAGTCGTCGGCCTGGTGCGCCGGACGCGTCACCAGGACGCGCTTGCCGAACAGCGGCTGCGCGTCGAACCAGCGGATCCGCTCGCGCTCGCGCACGACGTCGCCGATCACCACGATCGCCGGTGCGGTGATGCCGGTGCGCGCCACCTCGTCGACGACGGTGTCGAGCGTCGCGGTCAGCACCTCTTGCGCCGGCTTCGTCCCTTCGTGCACGATCCCGACCGGCGTGTCGCCTTCGAGACCATGCTCCTTCAGCTGCGCGACGATCCCGGCGAGGTTGCCCATCGCCATCAAGAAAATCGTCGTGGCCTTGCGGTTGGCGAGCTTC
>Ga0213879_10000021_pt1 | contig 63900 bp, 66 predicted proteins | sample VelepicoBEBS_R03_FD_161046 | JGI IMG/M metagenome (GOLD analysis project Ga0213879, IMG submission 161046) | Vellozia epidendroides bulk soil microbial communities from rupestrian grasslands, the National Park of Serra do Cipo, Brazil - BS_R03 | ecosystem: Environmental > Terrestrial > Soil >...
CTGGCTGCCGTTGTACTGGCTACCGTTGTTGTAGTAGCCGTTGTTGTACTGTCCGTTGTAGTAACCGTTGTTGTACTGGCCGTTGTACTGCGAGCCGTTGTTGTAGTACCCGCCGTTGTTGTAATAACCGTTGTTATAGGAGCCGTTGTTGTACCCGTACTGGCTCCCGTCGCTGCTGGTGTAGCCGCCGTTGCCGTTCGGGTAGTACGTCACGCCGTTCGGCATCACGATGCGGCCGTCGCCGTAGACGGTTCCGCCGTTGCCGGTGTAGCCGACGACGGTGTTCGCGGCCGCTTGTTTGTGCTGATAGTTGCTGTAGAGCACGATCGCGCCGATGATTCCGGCCGCGGTGAGCAGCGTGGACGTCGTGTCGGCCGAGGCCGGGCGCGGCATCATCGCGCCGGTCGTGACGGCCGCGGCCGCGCCGGTCGCGACGAAGAACTTGGAAAGACGGTTGAACATGATTGCTGTGTACCTCAGGACGACCGGCGGCGTCTGTCGTCTCCGGTTCGTTGTCGACAGCGTAGCAGCCGATGTTCAGAACTGGTTGGGGGTCAATGCTTCTGCGCAGATTTTCATCGCGCCGAATGTACGCTCCGGGACCATTAGCCCGGGCACCGGCCGGCCATGAGTCGAGCGCCCGCCGCATCGACGATCGAAGTGGCGTCGCGCTTGGGTCAAGGCAGGGGCCGAGGAGCGCGGAAGAGTAAGGAGATGGTCGGTTCGTAAGCCCCGTATACCCTTGACTCGGAGGGCCATTCCGTGCGACGTAGTTTCCTTGCGACCTCCGCAGCCGCGTTCCTGACGGCCAGCGTGCTCGGCGCACCGCCGCCGGCGAACGCGGCCGGTCCTCGCGTTGCAGTGCTCGATTTCAGCACCGTCGGCCTCACCTCTACCTGGTGGGGAAACTTTCAACCGGGTGTCGCGCTTTCCGACCTCGTCACCGACCAACTCGTCAACAGCGGGAAGTACGACGTCCTTGACCGCAAGAACATCGACTCGACGTTGGCGGAGCACAAGCTGAATGCCAGCGGCGCGGTGGACCCGACGACAGCGATCGCCGCGGGCCGTTTGGTCGGAGCGCGTTACCTCATCTCCGGCAACGTGATCCAGTTTGATCACACCGGCAGCAGCGGCGGCGCCCTGGGCGGCCTTATCGGCGGGATCGCGGGGGCGGCAGCCGGGAGCATCCGGAACGACCGCGTCACGATCAAGGTCTCCGTCAAAGTCGTCGACGCCGTGACCGGCCGGATCGTGCAGGCGTTCAACGACGAAAAGACCCAGAACTCGACCTCGCTCAGCGGCGCCGGTTTCTCCGGCTACACGGCGGGAAGCTACTCGAACTCGAACTTCATCAACTCGTCGATGGGCCATCTCATCAACGACGAGGCCGGTCTGATCTCGCAGCACCTCGACCCCACCAAATTCAGTTCGGGCCCCGCTCCGCCAAGCCTCACCGGCCGCGTCATCGAAGTTGACGGCGGCAACGTGATCCTCAACATCGGGTCGGCGAAGGGAGCGACGGTCGGCGCGTTCTTCGACGTCGTCAAAGTGAAGCAGGTCAAGGATCCCGACAGCGGCCGGATGCTGACGGTGAACGAGACACTCGGCAAGATTCAGATCATGAGCGTGAGTACCGACACCTCGGTCGGCCGCATCGTCTCGGGGAAGGTCGTCGCCGGGCTCTCCGTCACCTCGGAATGACGCGCGCGCGATAACGTCGCAGACGTAGCGCGCAAAACGTAACAACCAGCTTGGACCGCGGAAGCCCGGTTCAGAGCTCGCCGCAGACGTAGAGCAGCGCGCTCACCACGACCAGCGCGGCGGTCTCGGTGCGCAGGATGCGCCGGCCGAGCGAGATCGCCCGCGCGCCGGCGTCGCGGGCGCGCGCAACTTCTTCTGCTGAAAAGCCGCCTTCGGGACCGATGACGACGAGCACGTCGCGCACGCCGGCAAGGTCGTGCTCGAAGACGTCGCGGAGCGGCGCCGGATCGGCCAGCTCCCACGGAACGTAGACGCGGTCGTAGCACGGGAAGGTCGCCAGCAGCGCGCTCCAGTCGTGAACGTCCGCGACATCGGGGACGCGGGTGCGTCCGGATTGCTGCGCGGCCGATTTCGCGATGCGGCGCCAGCGCTCGAGCTTCGCGGGGCTGGTGTCGTGGCCGATCACGCGCGCGCTGCGGACCGGAACGATCGCGTGCGCGCCGAGCTCCGTCGCCTTCTCGACGACGAGGTCCATCTTCTGGCCCTTCGGGACCGCCTGCGCGACGGTGATACGCAGCGCCGTTTCGATCTGGCCGCGGTCAAGCCGCTCGTCGAGCGTCGCGCCGATCTCGCGGCCGGAAAGCTGCAGCGTCGCGGCGTAGGCGGCTCCGCCGGAGTCGACGACTTGAACGCGGTCGCCGCTGCGCTTGCGCAGCACCGTCGCGAGCTTGCGCGCGTCGTCCGGCGCGAACGCGACACGGTCGCCGACCGCGTGGACGCCCTCGACGAAGAAGCGGTCCCGCATCGCGGCAGGCGCTTCGCCCCGCTCTCGCGGAAGGCCCGCGGATGGACGACGCCTTCTGGCTGCGCTACCTGCGCGCCCACGCCGACCCGCGCACCCGCACCATCCACGCCGCCGGCACGATCCTCGCCACGCTGGTCGGAACGGCCGCGATCGCGCGCCGCAATCCGAAGCTCTTCGCCGCCGCGCTGGTCTGCGGCTACGGCCCCGCTTGGTACGCGCACGCCTTCGTCGAGCGCAACAAGCCGGAGACGTTCAGCGCACCTTTCCGTTCGCTGACCAGCGACTACCGCATGTGCTGGGGCCTGCTCACCGGCACGCTCGACGCCGACCTGCAACGCGCGAACGCCGCCGCCGAAGTCTAGCCCGCCGTCACGCCGACGTCACATTCGGGACGTCGTCCGGTTCGGTATGGCGCGTACGATCGGATCATGCTACGATCCGCGGCCATGCCGAAGAGCCGAGTTTCCGTCAGCCTCGACCGTCAGTTGCTCGACGAGTATCGTCGAGCCGCCAAAGCCGCCGGCGACGACGCCGACATTTCCGCGGTCGTCACCATAGCGCTTCAGAACGAGATCCTCCGTTTCGGAATGCTGGCTTACCTTGCTGAGATGGACGCCCGCGATCCCATCCCGGAGGACGAGCGCGCTGCTGCAGGAGTATGGGTGTGGGAACCAATCGGATCGTCCTTGACTCCGGAGCGCTCACCGCGCTCGCGGAAGGAAACCCGTCGTCCCGCTTCGCGCTCAACAGCGTCTTGCTAAACAAAGGCACCGTAGTGCTCGTGCCGACGGCAGTGATTGCCGAAGCGACCACCGGTGACCCAGGCCGTGATTCGAACGTCAATCGCGCGCTGAAGAAGACGCGGTTGATCGACTTGGACGCGCAGACCGCGCGAGCGGCTGCGGCGTTGCGGCACGCGCACAAACGCCGAGGCCCTGGCACGATCGACGCCATCGTCGTCGCCACCGCCGACAACATTCCGGGAAGCGAAGTCGTCACGACCGACCCAAACGATCTCAGGCCGTTGGCAAGCGTCCGCTGTCACACGCGGGTCGTGACCCTTTCAGACGTACTACGGCGTAAGGTTGATGACTGAATCGTCGCGGCGCTAAAAGACCTACTCGGCGCGGAATGCGTCTTTGACGCGGTCGAAGAACGATTTTTCTTCGATTTGGTCGCCGCCGGCGCGGGCGTACTCCTCGAGCAGCTCGCGCTCGCGGCGGCCGAGCTTCGTCGGGACGACGACGTGGACGGTGATCAGCTCGTCACCCTTCGCGCCGCCGCGGACGCTGGGCATCCCGCGGCCGCGCAAACGATATTGCGAGCCGCTTTGGGTGCCGGCGTTGAGCGTGAGCGGAATCGGGCCGTCGAGCGACTGCACCGAGATCTCGCCGCCGAGCGCGGCTTGCGGGAACGAGATCGGCACGTCGATCAGCACGTCGAGACCGTCGCGGCGGAAGACCGGGTGCGGCGCGATCGAAAGGTAGACGTAGAGATCGCCGTCGGCGCCGCCGCGGATCCCCGCTTCGCCACTGCCGCTGATGCGAATGCGCGAGCCGTCGTCGACGCCCGCCGGGATGCGCACCTGCAGGGACTTCTCCTGCTCGACGCGGCCGCGCCCGCGGCAGCTCGAGCACGGCGTCTGCACGATCTGGCCGTCCCCGCCGCACTTCGAGCACGTCGTCTGCGTCACGAACTGGCCGAGCGGCGTCTGGCGCACTTGGCGCTGGATCCCCGTTCCGCTGCAGCGGTCGCATGGCACGATCAGCGTCCCCGGCTCGGCGCCGCTCCCGCGACAGGTCGCGCAGGTTGCCAGATGGCGGAACGACACCTCGCGCGTCGTTCCGGCGTACGCTTCTTCGAGCGTGATCTCGACGTCGTAGCGCAAGTCGCTGCCGCGCGCAGGGCCGTTGCGGCGCTGCTGCGCGCCGCCACGCGCCGCGCCGAAGAACATGTCGAAGATGTCGCCGAAGCCCTCGGTCCCGAACGGTCCGAAGCCGCTAGCGCCGGCAGCGCCTTGCACGCCGGCGTGCCCGAAGCGATCGTAGTTCGCCCGCTTCTGGGCGTCGGAGAGGACCTCGTAGGCTTCGTTGATCTCTTTGAAGTGGCTCTCGGCCGCAGCCTTGTCCTGCGCGACGTCGGGATGGTACTTGCGCGCGAGCTGGCGGTACGCACGCTTGATCGTGCTGTCGTCGGCGTCGCGCGCCACGCCCAGTGTTTGGTAATAGTCGGCGGGCATTCTACCGAATTTCGACGCCGTTCAGATGCTCGCCCAGCGAACGGGCGGTCCCCGACGCGAGCGCGATGAGGCGGCCGTACGGCATCCGCCGCGGCCCGAGAATCGCGAGCATCCCGACGGCGCGGTCGCCGAAGCGGTACGGCACGGTGACGACGCTGCACTCGGCGAGCTCGTCGGCGCGCAATTCGTGCCCGATGCGCACGTGCGGCGAAGGATCCGTCGTCGCGACGCCGTCGCTGAGCTCGTCGGCGATCAGGTCGTAGAGCGTGCGCTGCTCCTCGACGATGCGCAGGATCGCGCGCAGCTTGCGCAGATCGTGGAACTCCGGCTGGTCGAGCAGGTTCTGCGCGCCGGCCGCCGCGATCTCGGGCTCGCCGGACTGGCGCGCCGTCGCGAACGCGTTGCGCACCGCGTCGCGAATCTCGGCGCCCACGTTCAGCTCGGCGCAGACCGCGTCGACCTGAGCGGCGCCGATCTCTTCCATGACCCGGCCGCCGAAGCGCGAGTTCAGCGCGTTCGAGAGCCGCGTCAGATCGTCGGCGCCGACGTCGGCCGACCACTCGAAGACCCGCTGCGCCGCGACGCCGCCCGACGTCACCACCACCGCCAGGCTCGTGCGCGGCGAGAGCCAGATCAGCTGGACGTGCTTGAACGCGTGCGCGTCGCGCGACGGCGCGATCGCGATCGCCAGGTTCCCCGAGAGCCCGGAGAGCAGGCGCGTCGTCTGCTCGATCACGTCGTCCAGCTCGCGGGAGGCGTCGCGGAACTGGTCGCGGATCCGGCGCGCGTCGTCCTTCGTCAGCGCTTCGGGCTGCATCAAGCGGTCCACGTAGGCGCGGTAGCCCGCGTCCGAGGGAACGCGGCCGGCCGAGGTGTGGGGCTGCACGAGGTAGCCGTCGGCTTCCAGCTCCGCCATCTCGTTCCGGATCGTCGCCGACGAGACGCCCAAGTTGTACTTCTGCGTAAGCGTGACGGAGCCGACCGGTTCCGCCGTGTTGATGTATTCGTACACGACGGTCGCGAGGATGAAGGCCTTTCGTTTGTCGAGCTCGAGCTTGTCGTTCACCGGGGCACCGTTAGCAGTCGGCACATCGGAGTGCCAGGCTTGCCTCCAGCCTACCATCCCGGCGCCGAGGGGTCAAGGCGCGCCAGCGCGTTGACACCTCGGCGGTCAAGGCGCCGCGCCCGCGGCCCGGCGGTGGGCCATCGTCGTCAGCTCGGAGAGAACGAGCCCGTAGCAGAGGATCGTTCCGACGAGCCCTTCCCAGAGCGGCTGGACGACCAGGGCCCCGGTCAGCGGCACGAGCACGTCGTTGAGCACCCACCACACGACCAGCCCGTAGAGCAATCCCCACAGCACCGAGGTCGGCGCCTGCCACATCGAGGAGACGCGCTTCGCCAGCAGCGCGTACTCGATCCCGAATGCCGCGGCCAGCGCGAAGTAGAGGACGACGCCGAGCGCGACCAGCGCCGCGGAGGCCGGCGCGCCGTGGAAGGGCGGCAGCGCTTGCGCGATCTGGGCGAAGAACGCGCCGAGCGTGGTGTCGTGCAGCCACGCGACCGCGACGACCGCGTAGAACAGCGCGCTCGTCACACCCGCGATCAGCCCTCCGTAGAGACCGTCGATCCAGCGGACCATATCGCACCGGCCGAGTTCGCCGCGGGAAGGCCGGCACCCCGCGCGAGAGAATCCCGCGCCATGACGACGCCGACGCAAAGCGATGCCATCGAGGCCCTCTTCAGCGAAGCACGCCGCTTCCCGCCGCCCCCCGCGTTCGCCGCGCAGGCGAACGCCCAGGCCGGCGTCTACGAAGAAGCCGAGCGCGACTATCTCGCTTGGTGGAAGTCGTGGGCCGACAAGCTCGAGTGGATGACGCCGCCGGCGAAAACGCTCGAGTGGAACGAGCCGTTCGCGACCTGGTTCGCCGACGGTGAGCTCAACGCGTCCGTGAACGCGCTCGACCGCCACGTGAAGGCCGGCAAGGCCGCGAAGATCGCCTATTACTACGAAGGCGAGCCGGGCGACCGCTGGACGGTGACGTACGGCCAATTGCTCGACGAGGTCTGCCGCTTCGCGAACGGGCTGCGCAAGCTTGGCATCAAGAAGGGCGACCGCGTCGCCATCTACATGCCGATGATCGTCGAATTGCCGGTCGCGATGCTGGCGTGCGCGCGAATCGGCGCGGCGCACTCGGTGATCTTCGGCGGCTTCTCGCCCGACTCGATCGTCGACCGCGTGAACGACTCGCAGTGCGTCGCGATCGTCACCGCCGATCAAGGACGTCGCCGCGGGACGAAGGTGCCGTTGAAGGCGAACGTCGACGAGGCGATCGCGAAAGGGATGCCCTCGCTCAAGCACGTCATCGTCGCGAAGCGGGTCGGCGATCCGGTGCCGATGGAGAGCGGCCGCGACCTGTGGTGGGACGACGTCGTGCGCGATCAGCCCGCGACCTGCGAGCCCGAGCGGATGAACGCCGAAGACCTGCTCTACCTGCTGTACACCTCGGGAACGACCGCGAAGCCGAAAGGGATCAAGCACACCACCGGCGGCTATCTCACCGGCGTGACCGCCACCCACAAGCTCGTCTTCGATCTGAAGGAAGATGAAGACGTCTACTGGTGCGCCGCGGACATCGGCTGGGTCACCGGGCATTCGTACATCGTGTACGGCCCGCTGTGCAACGGCGCGACGAGCGTGATCTACGAAGGGACGCCGGACTACCCCGACAAGGACCGGCTTTGGGAGATCGTCGAGCGCTACAAGGTGTCGATTCTGTACACCGCGCCGACCGCGATCCGCACGTTCATGAAGTGGGGCCCGGAATATCCGGCCAAGCACGACATGTCCTCGCTGCGCGTGTTGGGCTCGGTCGGCGAACCGATCAATCCGGAAGCGTGGATGTGGTACTACGAGCACATCGGCGGAAAGCGCTGTCCGGTCGTCGACACCTGGTGGCAGACCGAGACCGGCGCGATCATGATCGCGCCGCTCCCCGGCATCTCGACGCTGAAACCGGGTTCGGCGAACCGGCCGTTTCCGGGCGTGCAAGCCGACGTCGTCAACGACAAGGGCGAGTCCGTCCCGCTCGGCGGCGGCGGGTACTGCGTGCTGACGCGGCCGTGGCCCTCGATGCTGCGCGGCATCTACGGCGACGACGAGCGCTACGTGCAGACGTACTGGTCGAAGATTCCGCACAAGTACCTCGCCGGCGACGGCTGCAAGCGCGACGACGAGGGCGACTTCTGGTTCATGGGCCGCATCGACGACGTGATGAACGTGAGCGGCCACCGCATCTCGACCACCGAGGTCGAGTCGGCGCTGGTCGACCATCCCGCCGTCGCCGAAGCCGCGGTTACCGGCAAGAACGACGACATCACCGGGCAGGCGATCTGCGCATTCGTCACGATCAAGGCCGGCACGACCGGTTCGAAAGCGCTCGCCGACGAGCTGCGCGATCACGTCGCCGAGAAGCTCGGCAAGTTCTGCCGGCCCAAGTACCTGACGTTCACGCAGGAGCTGCCGAAGACGCGCTCCGGCAAGATCATGCGCCGGCTGCTCCGCGACATCGCCGAAGGCCGCATGCTCGGCGACACGACCACGCTCGCCGACTCGACCGTCGTCGCGGAACTCCAGCAGCGCGCCAAAGAGGAAGCCGGAAAGGAAGACTGAGACAAGCACGCGCCATAGCGTAATCGTCGCCTGGCGCAGCGCAACGTGCTTCAATGCCCGCTCTGTCCAGCACACGGGAGCAAGCTGCCGAGGTAAGACGCCGGCGCCGGCGATTAAAATTGAAGAAAAGTCGTTCTCCCGTCGCGTCAAAGGTGCTTTCCGCGCCGAGTAAACGACGCGTAAGGCGAGCTGAAGGACTCGCGCCCGGGTTCGGTCGAACATGCGGCGCGCGCGGCCGCGCGATGGAATTTGTTGGATTTTTCGAGCTTACGAGGTGTAGCTTTTGAGATACCGTCAATTGGCAGCCGCCTTGGCGCTGGTTTCGTGTGCAGCATTCGTCGCTTGCTCGTCGACCAGCCAAGTTATCCCCACTCAGTCCCACCGGACGCCACAAAACCTCGTCAACCAACCGGGCACCGGTGGCGACGGCGGCGGTGCTTCACCAACCCCGCAGCCGACCCCGAATGCGGTCGATGAAAATGCATGTACGAGTGCCGGCGGAACGTTCTATGACGATGTCGGGGGCAGTGGCGTTACATGCGCGGGACAACCCAACGGACCCGGAGCGGTGACGTCATACAATGCGAACTGTGGCTATACGATCGAGATCACGAAGGGCCACGGCTCAATCTCTCGCAGCGGGACAGTGTTGGGTGAGTTCAGCATGGGAATCGATGTGTACGATTCCGACTGCAGCTATACTATGTTTTCTTAGTTCAGTGGGTGCATCAAAACGATGAAGAGTTGGAAATTGCTCATACCCGCGGTCGGAACGGCCGTCTGCTGCCTCGCGCCGATCGGCGCCCGGAGCGCTACACCCTCCGTCCCGGTTTTTCAACCAGAGCCGATCAGCGCATTTACGGCGGCGCTCCAGCGCGCTCATCAGCGCACCGTAGATTCCGTCCACCAAAACGAGGCGGCCTATCATGCCTTCAAATTCCTTGATCCGCAGATGGTGATCGTCGGCGTGGCGAGGGCGGTGAGGGTGGACTCGAACGGGCGACTTCACTTGGTTCAGGCGCACGGTGAACCAATGGGAGGGCACCCGAACCTAACGCATCAGGAATATTCTCATGTCCTGTTGCCGATAGGCGTTCAACCTCCAGGGCACTGACGAACACAGAGGCCCCAGCACGTCGGACGCTGGATGCGTCTTCCGCGCTGGGGCCTTAACAACAAATTGTGCGCGCACGCCGCTGCTTCCCTGACGACACGATCGTGTTCGGCGCGCAGGAACTGCCGAAGACGCGTTCCGGTAAGGTCGTGCGCCGGCTGCTCCGCGACATCGCCGAAGGGCGAATGCTCGGCGACACGACGACGCTCGCCGACTCGACCGTCGTCGCGGAGCTGCAGCAGCGCGCCAAGGGCGAAGCCGGAACGGAAGACTAACGGTTGAGCGTCTACGTGCGTGGTGACGCGAGCCAGTCGCGGTAAAACTGCTCCTGCGCGGGAACGGAGGCGGGAACCACGTCAGGGCCTTCAGCAAATATCTCGACGAGATCGTCAATTCTTGTGTGCCGGCCCATCGCAAGCTTGTAGGCCTTCAGACCCTGACCCATATCTCGCGCCATTCCCGAGGGATATACGTTCAGGCTTGCTCCGTAGCAAAACGGAATGAGGCTATCTTCGGCCAACAGACTACGAACGTCGCAGAGAGCTTGGAAGAAATCCGTTGCCGTGCTTTCAACGGTTTTATCGCGGTAATCGCACCGCAGGCGACATTTATCGCCCTCGTCAAACAGGGTGAAGATCGCTGCCTCGTCGGCATTGCCTCCGACTAACCGAATTGTGTGCTGCTCGTTCAAGCCACATCTCCAACGGGTTTACAGCCAGCCGCGGTCGCGGGCGATGCGGGCGGCTTCGGTGCGGTTCTCGGCACCGACCTTGCCGATCGCTTCGCTCAGGTAGTTGCGCACGGTCCCTTCGGAGAGGCCGAGCGCGGCGCCGATCGCGGCCGACGACTGCCCGTCGCCGGCCAAGCGCAGGACGGCGCGCTCGCGGTCGGTGAGCGGGTCGGGCTCGGTCCAAGCGTGCACCGCGAGGCTGGGGTCGATCGCGCGCCCGCCCGCGTGCACCGTGCGCACGGCGGCGACCAGCTCTTCGACCGGACGGTCTTTCAGCAGATAGCCGGCGACGCCGGCGTCCATCGCGCGGCGCAGGTAGCCGGGGCGCGCGAAGGTCGTCACGATGACGATGCGCGTCTTGCTCGCGCGCCGCCGCAGCTCGGCTGCCACCTCGAGTCCGCTCAGCAGCGGCATCTCGATGTCGCACAGTAGGATGTCGGGCGCGAGTTCCTCGACGCGCCGCAACGCCGTCGGGCCGTCGTGCGCGTTTGCGACGACTTCCACGTCGGGCTCGAGGCGAAGCAGCGCCGCGAGCGCGCCCGCGACGAGCTGCTGGTCCTCGGCGATGACGATTCGAATCAGCGCGCGGCCCCGGCCTCGAGCGGCAGCGTGACGACCAAGTGCGTCCCGCCGTCGGTGGTGCGCTGCAGCGAGCCGCCGTGCGATTCGACGCGCTCGCGCATCCCGCTCAGTCCCATCCCTTCGTTCGCCGAGCCGCCGACGCCGTCGTCGTGGATCTCGAACCGGCAGGCGTCGCCGGAGGAGACGAGCCGCATCCGCACGGCGCTCGCGCGCGCGTGCCGCACGACGTTCGTGACCGCCTCGCGGATCGCCAGCGCGAGCACGCTCTCGTGCGCGGGCGCCAACCGGACCGCCTCGGCTTCGCATTCGAAGCGCAGTCCCGCCGAGCCCAACACGTCGCGCGCGTGCGCGAGCTCTTCGTCGATGCCGGCCCCGCGGTAGCCGGCGACCGCTTCGCGGAGCTCGTCGAGCGAGGTGCGCGCGATCTGCTCGACCTCGCGAATCTCCGCGGACGCGCGTACCGGATCGCGCTCGGCGAGCTTCGAGGCGAGCTGCGATTTCAGCACGATCAGCGAGAGGGTGTGGCCGAGCACGTCGTGCAGGTCGCGCGCGATGCGCTCGCGCTCGGCAATCTGCGCGAGCCGCTCGATCTCTTCGTTCGCCTGGCGGAGCCGCGCGTGCGAGCGTTTCTGCTCCGCGTTGCTGACGCACGCGAAGCCGACGACCGCGGAGAAGACGACCGCCGGCACCGCGCCGTAGACGCTCACGTGCAGCAGCCAGCACACGACGCCGACGAGCGGAACGTAGAGCGCGAGCGCGCGATACGCGTCACGCGCCGGCAGCCCCCACGCGAGCATCGAAGCGGCGTAGATGAAATAGGTCATCGCGTACGGATCGGTCGGCGACGTGATGACGCCCAACGCGAAGAAAAGCAGCACGAACGCCATGGCCCGCCAGCCGGACGAACCATATCCGACAACGTACCCGGCGAGAAAGACGAGCAACGCGCCGAGCTGCAGTGCGATGAGCCAGGCCGGCGCGTTGCTTCCAATCAGTGAGAGCGGAACGGGGACCGCGTAGATCAGCCACAGGAAGGGCATGAACCCTTCCTGCATGATCGGCAGCCGCCGCAGCTCAGCCATACGTTCTTCCTTCGTCGCGCTTCATTCCGTACGCTGCCGCAGCTACGCCGGCCAGCGCCCAGAGCGCCAGGATCAGCACGTGCACGGCGGCCGAACCGTGACCGGGAGAGATCGTTCCGAGCGCGAGCTGCCCCAAATGGTACGTCGGCAAGAACGGCGCGACGTGCGCGATCGCCGGCGGCAGCCCTTCGATCGGCACCCACAGACCTGAAGCGAACGAGAGCGGCAGGTAGATAACGTTCACGACCGCCGGCGCCGAGTTCGGGCCGGCGATGAAACCGAGCGCCAAGCCGAGCGCGGCGAACGGGATCGAGCCGAGGATCAGTGCCGCGCCGAGCGCGAGCCACGTCGCCGGCGGAAGGCGCACCCCGCCGAACTCGGAAGCGAGGCCGCACATCAGCAGCACGACGATCGCCGCGAACGTCGTCGTCGTCGCCAGCTTCGCGGCGAAGTACGCGGCGAGCGGCATCGGGCTCGCGCGCTTCACCAGCAGCCAGCCCTGTCCGCGCTCGATCGCGACGCCGACCGCGAAGCCGAACAGCGCGCAGCCGATGACGCCGAACGCGCCGAGCGTCGCGAGCAAGTACGTCGCCGCGGTCGTCGCGCCGATCGGCTGCGAACCGCCCATCGCCAAGCCGAAGAACGAGTAGAAGCCGCACGGAAACGCTAGCGTCGGGAGGAGGTAGGCGGGGAGCCGGGCGTACTTCGTGAGCTCCGCGCGCGTCTCGGCGAGCGTGACGTGAGCGATCATGCCGGAACCTCCTCGGGGCGCTGCGCCCGCGTCAATGCAAGATATGCGTCCTCTAGCGAGAGCGCCGCACGGCCGCCGGCGCACGCTTTGATCGCGGCGGCGCTGCCCTCCGCGACGATGCGACCGGCGGCGAGCACGACGATGCGGTCCGCGAGCGCGTCGGCTTCGGCGAGGTCGTGCGTGGTCAGCAACACGCTGCGGCCGCGCGCGACGTACGCCCGAATCCGCGCCCACAGCGCGAGCCGCGACTCGACGTCCAGTGCGGAGGTGGGCTCATCGAGAACGAGCGCGTCGGGGTCGCCGCAGATCGCCAGCGCGAACGCGACGCGCTGCTTCTGCCCGCCTGACAGCGTGCCGTACAAACGTTTTTCCAAGCCGCGCAGCCCCGCGGCCTCGAGCGTCTCTTCGAGCGAGAGCGGATGCGGATAGTACGCCGAGAACAGGCGAACGTGCTCGGCGACCGTGAGCGTCGCGGGCACGCCCGAGACCTGCAGCATCGCGCCAACCCGCGTCCGGTTGGCGGCGACGCGCGGCGAGCGCCCGAACAGCGTCGCGCTGCCGGCGTCAGGCTTGATAAGGCCCAGCAGCGCACTGATCGCGGTGGTCTTGCCCGCGCCGTTCGGGCCGAGCAGCGCGAGCGTCTCGCCGGGTTGCAGCGCCAGATCGATCTCGCTCAGCGCCCTCACGAGGCCGTACCGTTTGGTGACACCGCGCAACCGGGCCGGAATCAGGTTTTCGTCCATGTCGTCCTCCGCGCACATCGTCGCAGAGCGCGCGTGGACCGGCCAGGCACGCGCGTCAGCCGCGCGGCATGACGAACGTCATAACGAAGAGGCGCCCCACGCGCGGGACGCCTTCCTTTGTTGGTGCTTCGCGCGCGGTTACGGGTGCGCGGTCGGCGAGGCGAGCGGTGCCGGCGAGTTGATCGTCCCCGGTGCGGGGGCCGGCGTGCCGGAACCGAGCGGCGCGTTCGTCGGCGCGACGACGGGGTTGCCGGTCGTGCCGCCGGTGCCGTTGTTGTTGCCGGACGTCGAGCCGCCGTTCGACGGCGCGGCCGGGTTGTTCGGAATGCCGGGGCCGGCCCCGGGCGCACCGCCCGGATTCGGATGGCCGGGAACCGGATTCGGCATCGGCGGCGTGTACGGCGTGAGGTTGTGCTCGGCGAGATAGGTTTGCGCGAGCTGGAGGTGTTGCTGCACGGTCGGCGTCAGCGTCGTCGCAAGCGTTTTCAGACCGGTGTTCTGACCGTTCTGCGTCTCCCACTGCAGCAGCGCGAGCGCGCGGCGGTGCATCGGGACCTGCATGCGCATGAAGTCACTGTCCATCTGCGGGCCGGTGTCGCCTTGCAGAACCGAGATCATCCGCCGGCCCATCCCGTTGGTCGAGACGTCGCGCGGGGCCGGGCGCAAGTTCGTTCCGCGCGTCGCGGCTTCGAGCGAGACGGCGGCGCTGCTGTGATCGTCGATCATGCGCTGCGCGAACTGGTGCACCGCCGGGTCCTTGGTACGGTTCACGACGTACTTCGCCATGTCGAGCTCGGCGGTGTTCGATCCGTCCAGCGCGCGCACGAACTCGACGTCGCTGGCCGGCATCCGTTCACCGTACATGCCCGGCGGACCGCCGGGTGGCCCCCCGCGCGGGCCGGGCGGCGTTTGCGCGTTCACCGCGAGCGTCGCCGCGGTGAAGCCGGCGAGGACGACCAGCGCGGAGAGCGCGCGAGCGGGTTTCAACTGCGTCACGAGCGTGCTCCTCAATTTGATTTCGGCAAAGACGACAGGTCGTATCTCCCACGCCTGGGCATGCCGAAACTCGCTCGCTCGCCGAGCGAACGAGCCGGGGCTGGGCTCCCGCGCGCTCACGCCCGGCGAAACACCTCGTCGAGCGCGGCCAGATCGGTGATCCGCGTCGCGGGCGGGAGCGCGTCGACGATCGTCGCGCCGTAGCGCATCGCGGTCGCGCGGCCGTCGAGCAGTGCGACGACGCCGCGATCGGTGGTCGAGCGGATCAGCCGCCCGAAGCCCTGTTTCAGCCGCACGATCGCGCTGGGGATCATGTAGTGCTCGAAACCCGAGCGCCCGTTCGCCTCGAGCGCGGCGATCCGCGCGGCGACCAGCGGCTCCGAGGGCGACGGGAACGGCAGCCGGTCGATCACCACGCACGAGAGCGCGTCGCCGACGACGTCGATCCCTTCCCAGAACGTTCCGGTCGCGAACAGCACCGCTCGCCGCGTCGCGCGAAACCATTCGAGCAGCGCGGAGCGCGGCAGATCGCCCTGCACTTTCACCGGGAACGGGATCCGCTCGCGCAGCAAGCCGTACACCTCGCGCAAGCGCGCATACGAGGTGAACAGCACGAACGCGCGGCCGCCGCTGCGGTCGAGGATCTCCTCGATCAGCGGCGCCGCGCGGCGCGCGAAGTCGACCGCTTTGGGGTTGAACTGCGGCGGCGCGACGTACAGCCGCGCCTGCTTGGCGTAGTCGAACGGCGAGGGCGCGACGAGCTGCTGCGCCTCGTCGACCCCGAGCGAGGACTTCAAGAACGCGAACGGATCGTCCAGCCCGCCGCCCAGCGGCGCGGAGATCGTCGCGCTCGTGAGCACGACGCTGCGCGTGCGCGCGAACAGCGTCGCGCGCAGGAAGCCGGCGACCGAGAACGGCGCCGCGTTGACCTCGTAGCGCTCGCCGCTCTCGCCGCGCTCGACCCAGGCGACCGCGTCGATCTCGTCGGCCGGGACGGCGCCGTTGAGCGCCTGCTGCGCCGCGCTCTCGATCCGGTCGACCGTCGCGACGTGCGCGGCGACGGCGCGCAGCGCGAGATCGCGCCGGCGCTCGGCTTCCGACTCGTTGTCGATCGGCTTGCGCAGGCCGTCCTTCCAGTTGCCGTGCAGCCAGTTCTCGAGCCGGTAGAACGCTTCGCGCAGCACCGGCAGCACCTCGAAGACGCCTTCGTTCGCCGCGATCGGGTACTTCTCGCCGGGAGCGCGCGCGAGCGTCTGCTGCAAGCGGCGCATCCCTTCGTCGAGCTCGGCGTCGTGCGCGCCCGGGACGGCGTACGTGCGGTGCAGCTTGCGCATCATCCGGTTCACCGAGACCGGCGAAAGCGTCGCGGTGAGCGCGGCGGTGGCGTACTTCTCGGCTTGGTGCGCTTCGTCGAGTACGACGAAGTCGTACGCGGGGAGCAGCGCGCCGCCGCTGGCGAGGTCGAGGAAGAACAGCGCGTGGTTGACTACCACGACGTCGGCGAAGCGCGCCGCGTCACGCCGCGCGAAGAAGAAACAGTCGGCAAAACGGTTGCAGTACTCGCCCACGCAGTCGTCGGCGTCGGCGTCGAGCGTCTCCCAGTCTTCGGCACGCGGGGTGAAGTCGAGCTCGGCGCGGTCGCCGGTCTCCGTTCGCTCCGCCCAGTCCCACAAGCGCTCGAGCGCAAGCGAGGGCGCGATCAGGCGCGCGCCGCTCTCCTTCTCGAACTTCGCCTTGCACAAGTAGTGGTTGCGGCCTTTGAGCAGCACCACGCGCGCCTCGATGCCGAGCGCTTGCGTGACCAGCGGGATGTCCTTGCGGACGAGCTGCTCCTGCAATGCGATCGTCCCGGTGGAGACGACGACGCGCGCGCCCGCGCGCAGCGCCGGCACGAGATATGCAAGCGATTTCCCGACACCGGTCCCCGCCTCGACGATCGTGTGCACGTTCTCCAGGAAACCGCGCTCGATCAGCCGCGCCATCCGGACTTGCCCGTCGCGCAGCTCGAACCCCGGCAGCGCGCGCGCGATCGGCCCGTCCGGCGCGAACGCGTCGTCGACCAGCTTCATTCGCGCGGGTCGCGCAGCTCGAGCGGCGGGGCGTCTTCCGCTTCGTGAGGCGCCGCCGCGGGCGGCTGCTCGATCGTCTCGACCTCGCGGGCGCTCTCGTCCGGCGCGCCGGCGTAGGCGTAGGCGTACCGCGGCGCGCGCGGCGCGCGAAACAGCAGCAGCCCGGCGAGAAAACCGGTGATCAAGCCGCCGACGTGCGCGGCGGCGGAGATGTTCGGGATCGAGAACGTGAACACCAGATTGATCAGGATCACGGGGATCACCTGACCGACCAGCGCGCGCCCGCGCGCGCCCATGCGCAGCCCGGCCGCGACGAGCGCGCCGAACAGTCCGAAGATCGCGCCGCTCGCGCCGAGCGTGTACTGGTTGTAGCTGAAGTACAGCACGGCGAAACCCGACCCGGCGATCGCCAGCGCGTAGAGCAGCAGAAAGCGGAACTTTCCGAACAGGACTTCGACGACGTTGCCGACTTGGTAGAGCGCGAGCATGTTCAAACCGACGTGCACGATCGAGCCGTGCAGGAACGCGGCGGTGACGATCCGCCACCACTCGCCGCCCTGCACGACGGCGGGTCCGTACAGGTAGCCGTGGTCGACGTTGGGCCCGCCCGTCGCGAGCTCCCATACGAACGCGACGACGTTGACCGCGACGAGAACGTTGGTGAGGCTCACGCGCTGAGCGCCGGGCTCGCCTCCGGAGCGATCGCGATCAGCCGCGCGAGCTCGATCGAGATCGCGGTGCGCCCGTTCGCCGCTTCGATCGTGATCGGCCCGCCCAGCGGGCCGCGCTCGACGACGTCGACGCTCGCGCCGGGACGCAGTCCGATCCGGTCGAGATAGCGCAGCGTCTCCGGCACGTCCTCGACGACCTCGACGACGCGCACGCTCGTCCCGGGCTGCGCGTCGGAGAGGTACGTCACGGCGCGCTCCGGCTCGCTCAGATCGGCGCGCGGGATCGGGTGTCCGTGCGGGCAGACTTTCGGATCGCCCAGGATCGCGACCAGCCGTTCCTCGACGCGCTCGGAGATCGCGTGCTCGAGGCGGCACGCTTCGGCGTGGACTTCGTCCCACGGCATCCCGAGCACGTCTTGCAAAAACACTTCGGCCAGCCGGTTGCGGCGGATCACCCGCACCGCGACGCGCAGCCCTTTCTCGGTGAGCTTCGCCGTCCCGCGCGCCTCGTACGTCAGGTAGCCGTCGGCGGTGAGCTTTTTGAGCATCCCGGAGACCGAGGCCGGCGCGACGCCGAGGTCGGCCGCGAGGCCGGAGGTCGTCACGCCGGGGCCCTCGCGCTCCAGCCGGTAGACCGCCTCGAGATACTCCTCGGTCGACTCGTCGAAATGGGTGTGACCGGGCATCGCCTCAGATCATTCGACCCGCGGGCGCCGAGTTCCGGGACCAGCGCTCGAACGCCGCGTGCAGCCGCGCCTTCGTTGCCGGCGGCGCGAACGACGCGCCGATCGCGTTGCGGGCGAACCGCACCAGCGCGTCCTCGCCGAACGTCTCGGCGACGAAGCGGTACTCGTCGAGCAGCGACGTCCCGAACAGCGCCGGATCGTCGGCGTCGATCGTCACCACGCAGCCGGCCGCGTCCAGCGCGCCGAGCGGATGGGTGTCGTCCTTCGGCGCGGCCTGGGTCAGCGCGTTAGAAGTCGGGCAGATTTCGAGCGGGATCCGCCGCTCCGCCAGCAGCTCCACGACGGCCGGGTCCTCGACAGCGCGCACGCCGTGCCCGATCCGCTCGGCGCCCAGCACCTCGACCGCCGCCCGGACGCTCGCCGGCCCGGCCGCCTCGCCGGCGTGGGCGACGCAATGCAGCCCGCCGTCGCGCGCGATCGCGTAGGCGCGCTCGTAGAGCTCCGGCGGGAAGCGCGGCTCGTCCCCGCCGAGGCCGATCCCGATCACGCCCAGGTCGCGCAGCGCGACCGCATCCCGGGCGGACTGCTCGGCGCGCTCCGGGCCGAAGTTGCGGGTGAGATCGGCGATCAGCGCCACCTCAAGGCCGAGCAGGCGCCCGGTCTCGTCGAGCGCCTCGCGAATCGCGGCCACGGCGGCCCGCACGTCGAGGTCGTGGTGAAAGAACGTCCAGACAGACGGCGAGATGAAGATTTCGGCGTAGACTACGCCCTGCGCCGCGGCGTCGAGCGCGTAGTCGCGCGCGATCCGCGCGAAGTCCGCGGGCGCGCGCAGCGTCTCCGCGACCTTGGCGAAGAGCAGCAGGAAGTCTTGAAACGGCCGCAGCGGGTCGAGCGCGTACGTGCGCGCCGGATCGGCTCGCTCGCCCAGGTCAACGCCGTACTTGGCCGCGAGCGCGCGAAAGGTCTCGGCGCGCACGGTCCCTTCGAGGTGGCAGTGGAGCTGGACTTTCGGCAGCGCGGCGAGATTGAGACCGGGCACCTTGACGTTCGTTCGACGCCGGTGTTATAGTAACCGTCGCCATCGCGGGGTGGAGCAGTCCGGTAGCTCGTCGGGCTCATAACCCGAAGGTCGCGAGTTCAAATCTCGCCCCCGCAACCTGTACAGGTCCAGAAAGTGCAAACTTTCTGGACCTGTTCGTTTCCGGGGCGGACTTTCTGGACCAAATCGCCCGCACCACAGGACTCCACGGAAACCCAAGGGCAAGAAGACGCTGTCTCCCGAAAAATTGCATGGCCAAGGACGGAACTGACGACGACAGACGCACGTCGAAGGAGCGGTTCGTCCACAGATAGCAGCGTTTGCCAATTTGAACGGAAAGTGGGGCGAAATGGACGACGGTGACTCTGCCTCTAACCAACCCGGGGACGACACGGTAGACGAGCGATATCATCTGCCAGCGCCAACACCCCCAGCGCCCGACTCGAAAGACGAGGAACGGGACGCTGATCTTGAACGCTATAAAACATCATGGGAAGAGCGAAACCTTGAGAGAAGGCAGGCGCAGGAAGCATATGTGAAGCTGTATGCTGAAATCGAACTGCAGCGCGATAAGAATTCAACGGAAATACAGCGCGAATACTTAAAAAGGGGTTACGCGCTAGGAATATCTGGACTCGCTGCCATGCTCGTTTCTCTGATAATTTTGCTGGTGTTCGTTAATACCAACAAAACGACAGTGGACGTTGTGGCATTGCTCGGAACAATCACAACGTTTGTTGGAACAATGACCGGAGGCTATTTTGGCATTATGGCGATCTCGGCCGGCAAGGCGCAGTCAGATTCGGAGAGACAACGCCTGCTGAGCCAAAATATGCAGTTAGCCGCCGCGCTGTCGCCCAGCGACGCTCGCCCTCTTGTCGGGGCGCCCGATTTCTGATCCCGCGCCGTGGGTCAGACGCGCTGACCGCACTCTCTTGCCAATCAGCGCACTTGGTCGGAAACCAAAATCAAGCGTGACGTACCGCACCGCATCTGGTACAACTGTCCTTGGCCCTTCGAGAGCGGGCTCGACATCGAAATCGAAGGCTGGTCAATAAGGAGCAGCGTCATCTTCAATCCGTCCGCAACTGCAGGGTTTGTTCCGCTACTGGGTCGCGACGCTATTTTGGCATTGAGCGACCTAGGCTTCGACACCAGCAACTGGCACTGGAACTGATTCACTTCACCACTTCCACTGCCCGGATTTCCGCCGGCCCCGGCGCGGGTCCGACCGTTTCGGAATAGCCTCAGTCCGCTGGCGTCGCTCCCGCACCCGCCACTGCGGCATCGCGTGGTCAAGCGCCGCGAGGACCTCTTGCACGTAGGGCACCAACGGATGCCGCTCGTCGAAGCGAAATCCGTTGGCGTGCCTCCGGTTCTGTACCACGTAGCGGCTCTCAAGCAGCCCGAACGCACGGTACATCCACAACACGTCGCGCACCGAGCAGCGCTCGAGGTATGGCACGATGCGCTCCGCGTCGACGCCGACCAGTTCGCCACGCAGGTGCACGAGGAGCAGCACCATCGTGCGAATCGGGTCGCCGAATGTATATCGCACATCGCGGCGACGACGCGGGCGGAGGGGAGGATCGCCACCGTCGCGGTCGTCGACACCGTACGTCGGCGTCACAAAACCCGGATAGAGCTCCGCGACGCGCAGCAAGAACCGGCGCAGCGGTTGCGCGGCGTGATGGCATGGGTCGAGCGCGACGTAGACGTTGCTCGGTCCGAGCCGCCACATCGCCACCAGTCCGCGCTCGACCAGCGGATAGAGCGCCGTCTTCGCCAACTTGCCGAGGTGCTTCCAGAGGTTCTTCTGCCGCAACGGCCCCCGCGCGAGCGCCAGCGTGACCAGGATCGTCATGCGGACGTCGGTCGCGAAGAGCAGCGGCGGCCCACCGACGCGCGGTTGATACGCGCGCGGCTTCGCGACCGCGCGCACCCCGTCGTTCCGATAGTCGTATTGACGGCCGACCGAACTGCGCCGTACCGGCCTCATTCGACCGTCTCCCGCACCGGGCCGAACACCGAGCCCTTCGTGTACGCGATACGACGATTCCAGCGCAGCTCGATCTGCACGGTCTGATTCAGCACCTGACGAATCGCCCGCGTGAGCATCTCGTTCTGTCGTGAGACGTATAGGGAGCTTGCCGCCGCCTCGTCCTTGAGCGCCTCCAGCTGGTCCTCGAGGAGCTCGGCTACATCATCCCGGCCGTCCCGCCGAGCGCGTGTCGCCTGCTCGGAAATCTCCGCGGCTTCCCGCAGCAGCGCCGCATGGGCGGCGCGCTCGGTCTTCGAGCCGACGGAGGCGACGTGGTTGTCGCGGCGCTTCTCAACCGAGAAGATACCTTCGATGGCCTGGCGGGCACGGACCAGCTCGTCGTAGAGAACGGGATTGCGGCGCGCGAACGCCTCGATCTCCGCCGCCGCGCCGCGCGGTACGCCGGCTCGGTCGAAGTTGCGGCCTTTGAGCGGGCAGACGAGTTGGGCGCCACACGCACGAGCAGCGGCGACGGTCTCCGGCGTGACGTAAGCGTTGTCGCCGATGACGTAGCGCGGCTCGAAGCCGCGCGCCTTGAGATCGCTCAGCAGCGCGCCGAGCAGACTCGAATCGCCGACGCCCGCACCACGGTTCGGGGTCATCGCCCACGCCAAGATCGCCTTCGACGTCCGACCGATGATGGCATGGACCCTGAACCACTCAGTCCGCTCGCGGTAGTCCGAGGGCGGGCGACCGGCGTTCTCCGAGGCACGACGGTCGCGCCAGTTCGATATGTAGAACGGCGAGAAGCCGGTCGTGTCCACGATGACGTCCTGGTCGATGATGCGGAACGGGTCCGTCACCCCGGCGAACGACTCCCACAAGTAGTCGCGCGTCCGAGCCGAGCGGTTGTATTTCACAACGGTGCCACGGCTCGGCGCGAACCGAATTTTGCCTTCGGCTTTGAGCCGCTTGAGGATTGGCCGGAAGCGGCGCAGGCTCTTACGGTGCTGGTCACGCAGGACGCTCTGGAGCACCTTGTCGCCCGCCGGCAACTGCGGACGCCACGCGTCGTGCGTCCACGGATGCCGCTCGTTGACCACGCACGCGAGATCGACCAACAGCGATTCGACGCGCTCGTCCTGCGTCTCGAGCGCGTGGTCCCGACGGGTGCTTTCGGCCAAGCCTTCGGTGTACGGGAACGACTCTTGGGGATAGCTGCGGGCGCCGGCGTACCAGCCGTTCTTGACGAACGGCGTGGTCTCGGGGACGGGCGGCGCGAGCGCCGGATAGAAGCGCTGGAGCACCTCGAAGACGTGCTTGCAGGGTTTACGCCAGGCGGCCCAGTCCGGACACGGCGCGCAGACCCACTGCCCGTCGTCGTCGATGAAGACGTCGTAGACCACGCCGGGCGCGGTCTCGGATGGGACGTGATAGACGGTGCCTGCGGCCGTCTCGGTCGTCACAATGCGCCGGCGCGGATCCTGCGCGAGAAAATGGCCTGGCCGCGGATGCGGCGCAGGCCACCGCGCGCCGCGCGCGGCGGGGCAGGGTTGGGCGGAGGAAGACCTTGGTCCACGGGAAGCCGTCCGGAGTGTGAAACGCACGAGGCTCGTGCCGGTGGTCACGGCTCCCATCCATGCCGGGGAGCACTTCCCGTCAGCGGCGCCTATCCCGCGTCCGGGGATTCTTCACACTCTAACGAGCGGCGGGAGAGCCCGCCGACGGCTTTCGCAATGGTTTAGATCAAGGTCCCGATCCCGAGGTTGCACCCTTCCGCAAAATGCCCGGTGGCTCGAGTTCCCGGATCACCCATGCTACCAAATCACGGGACAGGCGACCAGACTTGTCGGGAGCCTTGAAATGTGCATTGAGCGCCTGACCCATCAAATGCTATACTCAGCTAAAGCGCCGACTCGTTTCGGCAGCACCATGACGACCAGCGCTATGGGCGCCGCACTGGCGGCGGGCCCTAGAAGCAGCGAGGCGGAGGGATTCCACGGAGCGAGTGATGGTGCACCGGCGAGACAGCCTCAGGGGGAACTTCCACCGAACCCGCCGGCGTCAGGATTCGACAGGCTCGAACCGCGCCGACTCACGCGACACAAGCCCCATCGGCAGGACCGATGTCGCACCGCCCAGGCGGCGGTGCCTCCCGTGACGGGAGTGAGCGGAGTGGAGACCTCGACAAACCTTTGGAGGCCACGATGGCCAAGAAGATACGTCAGGTCACCGCTATCGCAGCCGCAGCGACAGCCGTCGTGAAGGCACTCGACGCAGTGGTGATCCTGGCCAAACACATCGCCAGTCTCGCCCAATGACGAAGGAGGGCTCGGAAACGGGCCCTCCTCTCGTACGCGCCGTTTAGGACGCCTTTGGAGAGGATAGTACGCCCGACTTTCTGAACCATCGAGGGTAGCTTCTTGAACCACGGCGGGCGGCCGCCCGACTTTCTCGACCAGAAACCGCTTTCCGAACCTGGACCCCCGCAACCATGCACAGGTCTAGCGACGAACGCCGCTGGGCCTGTTTTCTTCATACCTCAAGGCTCGGAATGAAGGTGCGCGAAATCCGGCCGCTCGTGGAAGCGAACCTGAAGCAGAGCGCGCTCGACGCCGCGATCGCAAGAGCGACGGGGTTCCTGCGGGAACGCCTGCGGTCCGGTACGTACGGCCTCGCCTTGGTCGGCAGCGACGGGATACGCTTCAACGAGAACAAAGGACACGTGTTCGTGGCGTCGTTCATCACGGACGCGATGACCGGATTGCTCGACGAGATCGACCGAACGATCATCCTCGTCCGGATCCTGTCCGAGGAGAACGGAGGCATGTGGGGCTATGCACCGCCCGCCCCGGACCACTCCGACGGATCCCGGGTTCGCCACGTCGACTCCGACGACACCGCCTACGTCATCCGCACGTTACGGCGACTCCAGGTGAACCGTACGCCGGAACCGCTGCTGGCGTTCCATCGCGAGCCGGAGCGATTGTTCGTGACGTTCGACTCTCCCGGCTCGACATCGCTCACGACGGAACGGTCGGAGCAGAACAACCTTCTCGCGCATCCCGAGGTGAACTTCAACGTCTTCCTCGCGCTCCAGGGCACGCACCTCGAGGGCTTCGTGAACCAGGACCTTCTACCGCAGACGCAGGACGCGAGCGGTTTTTGGCGATCGTACTTCTACCCCAGCCTGCTGTTCGGAACGAATCTCGCGCTCGACGTGCTGCTGCGCTATCCCCGATTGGCGGATTCGGCACGGCGCGGCCTCTCGTTCATCCTCGACTCGCAGAACGACGACGGATCGTGGGGCGCCGAGAGCGACGCGTACGAGACGGCACTCGCCGTCGCCTCGCTCGCCGCGTACCCGGGGACCGCAGCCTCCGTGGAGCGCGGGGTCGCGCATCTTCTTGCGACGATGGCGCCGGACGGATCGTGGAGCTCGCGCGCCTCCGTGTGGGACTTTCCGCTCGACGGGCGCGTTTTGCATGGCTACGATACGTACCGCGCGTACGTGTCCGCGCGCTGCGTGACCGCGCTACGGCGAGCCACCGGTCAGATCACCGCGTTTTCGTGACCGCTCGACCGCACGCGCCTGAGAGGAACAGGTTGCCGCCGCGAACGCTAGGCGTCCGACGACCCTTGATTGCCCACGATTCGAAGAGGCCCGCCCGCAGTGCGGTCGCCTTCCACGTGCGGGCCGGCAGAATCCGGAAAGATCTCGATTCCTAACTCGAGATTCAGCCCGGCGATGGCGCTCAACGTAACGGGCTCGACCAGAAAACCGAAGTGGAACTGGCCTGGGAAGTTCAAAACGATTTGTGCCCGGGTGCTGTCGGTCACCACTTCGCGGACAAATGAAGACTCCCGCAGGAAAGGCTCGAGGAACGCCGCCAGCCGTTCGTTGAGTCTCGGCCCTAAATCTTCATCAGTCTCGTTCCAAATATCGAGTTCATCCTCTCTGCGGTCAAAGTAGGCGAGGGCCAGAGTCCAGCGCGACTCGCGCGCGGGATGCGGACGTACAGACCCATTCGGATTGCGAACTCGCTCGCCGGCGCGCCACATCCATGTCGGCGCCAGTCCCAGACGCTGCGATATGGCGTCTGGGTCTATCGTGCGCGGTGAAAACGTTACGTCTATACTGAACGTCGCAACCCGTGTAGCGTCAGCGGTCGGTTCTGTGTCGTCCGATTCGTCCACAACCACATCCTAGCACTTCCACCGCCCTGTCTTACGTCGGCCCTGATGCGAGTCCCAGTCGCCGGCGCCCATCTTCAGGGCTTGGGAGAACCGTTCAGCCGAGCCGAGCCGCGAACTTTTCGATTTCGGAGTCCGTGTAGATCGATTCGCAGCCCACCCCTCGTTTCGCGAGACTTTGCTCGACGAGAGCCCGGGCGCGCTCCCGGTCGCCCAATGCGCGCCAGCACTGAGCCGAACGATAAAGGCTGTCTACGAACAAGCCGCAGGCGCGCGCGTAGCCTTCCCCGCACGGGTCCGTCGCCAACGCTTGGATGCCGCGGTCGATGATCTCCTGGTAGACCTCAATCGCTTCTTTCGGGCGGTCAAGCATCTGCAGCGACCCCGCGTAGCCCCAAAGAACGAGCGGACAGTCCGGCGCGAGCGCCTTCGCTCTTTGGTCGAACTCGAGCGCGCGAGCGTACTCGAATTGTTCGTAATACGTGAGCGCCAGACGGTTCCAGAACCAATGACTGTCGGGACGCAGCTCCAGCTCGCGCTCGATGAGAGCTCGCGCGCCGGCCCAATCTTCCTCCAAGATTGCCTTGTTGATCGCCGCACCTATGTGTGACCGCGATGGTGGCCATTTCGATTGCCGAGAGCGACGACGCATGAGCAGCGTTTCGACCGGCTTTCTATCTCTTCTTCCAGCATGTCGCCGCCTCGCCTTCGGAAACAAACGGAACAGGTCCGAGAAGTGAATGCTTCTCGAACCTGTTCGCTTTCGCGCGGGCGTGTTAGGCGCTAGTAGGAGTACCAGACGTCCGTCGTGATCGACGCGCCGGTCGTGTTGTCGGTGACCGTGAGCGTCGCGTGCGAGTCTTGGCCGGTGTCGTTGATGCTGAAGTTACCCGGGCTCGGATGCGAGGGGAACGTCAGGTGGCCGTAGACGTCGACCAGCGTCGCGGTCATCGAGTCGCCGGCCGCCGCATGGCAGGGGCCGACGTAGGTCACCCACTCCTCGCCGCCGCCGGTCGAGAAGACCGGACCCCACACGGAGATGCCGTTGGTCTGGTAGAGGTTGAGGTGGGTTCCGCAGGTCGGATTGTAGCCCGACGGATAGCTCGCCGAGCCGAGGATGTAGTTGATCGTCGTCGTCGACATCGCGTGGCGCGCCGCGCCGCCACTCTGGTGCGTGCTGCCGGCACCCGGCATCCCGGGCAGCATCGTTTGGTTCGCGCCGCCGCCGGAACACGCGGCAAGCAGCGCCAAAAGCGGAAAAACCGCAAGAGACTTGCGCATGAGACTATGGGTCCTTTCTGTGTGAGCGGACCCCGTCGGCAGGTGTGCCAGATCGTGTCGGAGACCGAACACCCCGTTGGGTCCCACGGCGATGGTACACCTAACGGCGGCACGGCGTACGTGCCGCTCGTCACACCAACGTAAAAGTCCGGCAACGTTTGTCGCCGGACCGTAGTGCGCTTCCGTGGCAGTTCTTGCGCTGTGTGCTACGTCGAAGGGCCGCAGTACGCGTTGAGCGCGGCGGTGACGTCCGGATCCATCGGGACGCCTTGATTGCGCGTGTACGTCAGCTTCGTCACGCCCGGCGCATCGTCGACGATCAGCTGATGGACGACCGACGTTCCGAACGTCATCTCGAGCTCGTGCGCGCGGCGGCCCTCGCACTTGCGATCGGTGTCGAGGCTCGTCTTGAACGCGTTGTCCGCGATGTTCTTCTTGACGAGCGCGACGGTGTCGTCGTACACCGTCCCGCCGTCGGCGAGGTACGTGAGAAGCTCGCCGTCGCTCTTGCGCCAGGTCTCCGAGGCGCGCGGATTTTGCGGCGTCGCGGCGAGCGCCACGTTGTGCTCCCAGCCGGCGGGGCCGGTGAACGGTTTGGTGGCGGCGGCGGCGGCGAGAGGAAGCAAGGCGGCGAGCGCGATGAGCGCCGTCGCCGCGCGAAGCATTGCGGTCGGCATAACGACAAAAGTCGTCCCCCGCCGGGCCCCGGGCTACACCTGTTTAGGCGGTGACGGTACTCGCGATCACGCCGAGCGCGCGGCCGATCTTCTCGAAGGCGGCAAGCGCGCGGTCGAGCTCTTCGCGAGTCAGCGCGCTCGAGATCTGCACGCGCACGCGCGCCGTCCCTTCGGGGACGACCGGGAAGCCGAACCCGGTCACGAACACGCCCTCCTGCAGCAGCCGGTCGCTCATCGCGATCGCGAACGCGGTGTCGCCGACGATGATCGGGACGATCGCGCTCGGCCCCTCGAGCGGCTTGAAGCCGAGCCGTTTCAAACCGTCGCGGAAGTAGCGCGTGTTCTCGCGCTGCTGCTCGACGAGCTGCGGCTGCGACTCCAGGATCTCGATCGCTTTGAGCGCGCTGGCGGCGACGGTCGCCGGCAGCGCGTTCGAGAACAGCTGCGTGCGCGAGCGCTGCACCAGCGTGTCGACCAGCGCTTTCGATCCGGCGACGAAACCGCCGGCCGCGCCGCCGAGCGCTTTGCCCAGCGTCCCGGTGAGGATGTCGATCTTGCCCTCAAGCCCGAAGTGCTCGATCGTGCCGCGCCCGGTCCTGCCCATCACGCCGGTGCCGTGCGAGTCGTCGACGATCGTCACCGCGCCGTACTTGCGCGCGAGCTCGACGATCTCGGGAAGTTTCGCGATCGAGCCTTCCATCGAGAAGACGCCGTCGGTCACGATGAACGCGGTTCCTTCGGCTTCGCGCAGCTTCTGCTCCAGATCCGCCATGTCGCCGTGCTTGTAGCGCGCGCGCTTCGCGCCGGCGAGCCGGCAGCCGTCGATGATCGAGGCGTGGTTCAGCTCGTCGCTGATGATCGTGTTGCCGGCGGTCGCGATCGTCGGGATGAGTCCCTCGTTCGCGGTCCAGCACGAGACGTACGAGAGCGCCGCTTCGAAGCCGAACACCGCCGCGATCTTCTCCTCGAGCTCGCGGTGCACGTCGAAGGTGCCGCAGATGAAGCGCACCGAGGCGGTGCCGGCGCCGTACTTCTTGAGCCCCGCGATCCCGGCGGCGACGACGTCCGGATGGTCCGCCAAGCCGAGATAGTTGTTCGAGGAGAGGACGATCACGTCGCCCGCCTCCTCCATGTGCACCTCGGCGGCCATCGGCCCGGTGAGGTGGCGCAGGCGCTTGTACGTCCCGGCGGCGCGCAGGGCGTCGAGGTCGGCGTTGAGGCGGGCTTCGAAGGCGGCGTTCATCGCAGTCTCGCTTCGGAACGCCGCGCACGGTTTCCAAGCAGGCAAGCTTTGTGAGCCGCACCACCCAGTTCCGAAAGGCCAATGGTCCCTATTGACTTCCGGACGCCCGGGCGGTTGTAATAGGGGCACGCGGCGCGCTTTCAGCACCGCGACATTCGTAACTGTCGGAAAACGGGTGGTTCGACATTATGGCGATCAAGGTTTTCGTTCGGCAACCCCTCACGCAAACGACCGAACGCGAAGCGCGCGTCGTGCAAGCCGCGCTCGACGGAATCGGCGGGCTCGTCGGAGACCGCCGCTACGCTCTCGACCTGCTGACCGGGACGAAAGCGCATGACAACGCGAGCTTCCGCGAGGCGTTCACCAGCGACTCGGGGAGCGCGTTCGCGCCGCGGCGCTTCCGCGAGACGCGGCTCAAGCTGCTCGCGAGCGCCGACGTCATGCTGGTCGTGCGGACGGGCTTGAGCGAGAGCGGCGCGTTCGAAGTCGCGTACAACATCTACGGCGGGCGCCGCATTCCAATGCTGTTCGCGGTGTGGGACCAGGCCGAGATCAAGACGACGCTGCTGCGCGATCTCGACGACCTCGCCCAAGTGCGCTACGTGCGCTTCTCCGATCCGGCCGAGGTCGCGGCCGCGTTCGCGCAGTTCGTCGACGACGTCGTCGTTCCCGACATGCTGGCCCGCGGGCGGAGCATCGTTGCGGAAGAGGAGCTGCGCGCGGCGACCACGTTCCGCGAGGCGCGCCGCGCCGCGCGCGAGCTCGGCTTCCCGGTCGCGGTGCGGCCGTGGTCGGCGCAGCCGAACGACGCGCTCGTCGTGAACGACCTCGCGGAGCTCGTCCGCTACGCCGAGCGCAGCCACGTCGCGATCAGCCGCGAGCAGCCGCTGCTGGTGGAACGTGCCGCGGCGCTGCAGGCGCGCACGCGCCGCCCGCGCGTCGAGACGGGAACGTTCGAGCCGGCCGCGCCGGCGCGCACGTTCTACGAGCTGGAGGCCAAGTCGGCGTAGCCGTCAGACGAGGTGAAGCACGATCTTCGCCGCTTCACCGGACTTCATCAAGCCGAACGCGCGGTCGAACTCCTCGAAACGCAGCTCGTGCGTGATGATCGGGGTCAGATCGACGCGGCCGCTGGTGACGAGCGCCTGCGTCTGGTACCAGGTTTCGAACATCCGGCGGCCGTTGATCCCGAGCACGGTCAGCCCTTTGAAGATGATCCGTTCGGCGAGGTTGATCTCGACCTCGTCGGACGGAATCCCGAGCAGCGCCGCGACGCCGCCGTTGCGGACCATCGCGAGCCCGTTGTCGATCGCCTGTCCCGAACCCGACATCTCGAGCAGCACGTCGACCCCGTCGCCGCCGGTCCGGCGCACGATCTCCGCGACGAGATCCGGTTGCGCCGCCGAGAACGTCGCGTCCGCGCCGACCCGTTTCGCGAGCTCGAGCTTCTGCGGGTTCACGTCGATCGCGAAGACTTTCGCCGCGCCGGCGGCGCGCGCGACCGGGATCGCCATCAGCCCGATCGAGCCGACGCCGGTGATCGCGACCGACTTCACCGAGACGTCGGCCGCCATCACGGTGTGGACGGCGTTGCCCAGCGGGTCGAACACCGCGGCCCAGCTGTCGGGGATCGCCGGGTCGAGCTTCCACACGTTCGACTCCGGCATGCGAATGTAGTCGGCGAACGCGCCGTCGGTGTCGACTCCGATGATCTCGACGTGCTCGCAGATGTGCGCCTGTCCGGTGCGGCACAGCGAACAGACCCCGCACGCGATGTGCCCCTCCGCCGAGACGCGGTCGCCGGCGCGCACGGCCTTCACCGCGGCGCCGACCGCGGCCACTTCGCCCATGAACTCGTGGCCGATCGTGAGCGGCGGCTTCACGCGCCGCTCCGCCCAGTGGTCCCAGGAGTAGATGTGTAGATCCGTGCCGCACAGCCCGACCGCTTTGACCCGAATCAGCACGTCGCTCGGCCCGATCGCGGGGACGGGCACGTGCTGCAGGGTGAACCCCGGCGCGGCGGCGGTCTTGCGCAGCGCGCGCATCGTCTCCGGAATCGCCGAGGCGGGTGCCGCTCGCTCGGTCGCGGTGGAAGTCATCGGCGCCACGGCTTCGGCCTGCGGGTGCGCGTTTCATCCACCGATTTGCGCGCATAACGCAGCCTTAAGCCCCACTTAGCGGCCCATTAATCCGGTTCGCGCAACGATGGGCCCATCATGAAAGCGATCGTACGCGCGGTCGCGGCGCTCCTCGGCGCCGCGCTGCTTTTCACGTCAAACCCCGTTCTTGCGCAAAGTGCTGCGGCGTCGATAACCGGCCAAGTTCTCGATCAGCGCACGGCGCTGCCCGTCGTCGGCGCAGCGGTCGTCCTCAGCCACGGCGGAACGCCGGTCGCGCGAACCACCACCAACGGAGACGGTCGCTACACGATCCCGAACGTGCAGCCCGCGGTCTACGATCTGAGCATCGCGGCGAACGGGTACACGCCGGCGCAGAGCGCCGGCGTCGCGGTCGCGAGCGGCAACGCGACCGTGGTCCTCAACGCGGCGCTCATTCGCGCCGATACCGGCGGCTCGCAGCTGCAAGTGATCGGCCGAACCGCAGCGTCGGGGCACAACGCGCTCGCCGCCGCAACGACGATCAGCCAAGACATCAGCGTCGAAAACCTCTTGCGGACCGGCCAGCAGCGCGTCGTCGATCAGCTCGAAACGCTGCCGGGACTAGAGATCAAAACGAGCTCGTCGGTGGGCGACGACACGTACGCGGCGATCCGCGGCTTCGGCCCTTCCGAAACGCAGGTGCTGCTCGACGGACACCCCGTTGGCCCGCTCGGCGTTCTGCCCGGCGGCAACGGCGGCTTCAACCTTGCCGACACGCCTACATTCGGCCTGAGCAACGTCAACGTGACCTACGGCTCGGGCGCGCAAGGGTTATACGGGAGCGACACGTTCGGCGGCTCGATCGATCTGCAGACGCTCAACCCGACGCAGCGTCCGCACGCGTCGTTCCAGCAGGAGATCGGCGGCTTCGGCAAGCTCATGACGGGCGTCTCCGCGACCGGCACGGTGAACCGGCTCGGATACGCGTTCGCCGCGGCGGTCGCCGGCGAGTACGGCGACTTTCATCCCGGCCAGCTCTTCCAAAGCGCGCGCCCTTCCAACGTCGACGCGCGCTCCGTCAATCCGCCCGGCGCGTGCAACAACTCGAGCGGCAACGACGTCAGCGCGTGCAACGCAGCGGTCTCGACGTACGCCGTCAGCCAGAACGTCAAGCTCACGAGCGACGTCGCCAAGCTGCGCTACAACCTCAGCCCGGTTTCCGCCCTGACCGCGACGGCCTACGTCGGGGTGCAGTGGGGCGACTCGACCGGCAACGGCGACAACGACTTCCTCCCGTACAGCTCGCGCCTGGCGAAGATTCAAGCCTCGCCGACGACGTGCACCCTCCCCGGCGGAGCCGGCGGCTACACCGTCACCACCGATCCGGTCGCGAACACGACCGCGTGCTACACCGCCCAGCAGTTCGCGGCCGCATCTTCGGGACCGGACGGCGGCGGCGCCGGCCGCCAGCGCTCGACCAGCATGCGCGACTACCATCTGCGGTTCAACACGGTCGTCGCGAAGGTTCACAACATCACCGTCGACGGCTTCTACAACAACTACGTCTATTGGAAGGACAGCTCGATCGCCGGCGGCTACAATGCCGCGGGGCAGACGCTCGGCTCGCCGCTGTTCGCGAACTTCTACAACACCAAAGGCTTCCTGATCGCCGACGACATCATCGGCAACCGGAACGACTTCGGCTTCGGCTACTATGTCCAGCACCAGCTGCAGACCGGGAACACGTTCGACAACAACGCCTTCGTCTTCCGGCCGGACCCGACCGCGTTCTTCGGCGAGGGAAGCGCCTTCGTCAGGGACACCTACCGCTTCTCCGACGCGCTCTCGCTGTTTGCGAACGCGTGGATCAAGCGCTCGAGCGTCACCCAAAAAACGACGTTCGACCCGCGCGTGACCGCGCTGTACCGCCCGACCCACAACGACGTCGTCCGGCTCACCTACGGGCGCTCCGACGGCGCCCCGGCGCCCTCGCTCAAAGCGAGCGGCGTCGCGATCGCGAACGATCCCGGATCGTCGCTGACGGCGGTGAGCTGCAACGGCTTCAACCAAGTCACGACCGGCGGCAACCCGGCCTTGCTCGGCGAAAGCGCCAATGACTTCGAGCTCGGCTACGGTCACCGCTTCGCAGGCGACGGCAGCGTGAACGTCAACGCCTACGTCACCGCGGTGAAGAACCAACTCTTCTCCTCCTCGGAGCCGCTCACCGCGTTCGGCGCCGGCAACGTCGTCTTCACCGGTCAGGCGTTGCAGACGTACATCTCGCACCTCAACAACCAGTGCGGCTTGAACCTCAACAGCCAGAGCGTCTTGAACTACCTCTCGGTCGGCACGACGTACAACGCCGCGCACGCCCTCGCCCGGGGTATCGAGCTCAGTGGGCGCGCGCGCATCAACCGGGTCGCTTACGTCGACTATGCGTACACGATCACGTCCTCCGTCCAAACGGGTCTGAACGACTTCATCCTGCAGAACAACCCGACCGTCACGAACGGCACGCAAGTCGCAGGCGTTCCGCTGCACAAGGCGACGGTCTCGCTCGACGTGGCGCCGGGGCCATGGGAGTTCCGGATCGACAACTACTACGTCGAGTTCAACAACAACTACGACCGCCCGTCGTACTGGTACAGCAACGCGTTTCTGAGCCGTGCGCTGGACCGCCGGCGGAACACCTACGGGACGTTGGGCGGCACGAACATCTTCAACAACGCCGTCGACGTCTTCGGCCGGATCGGTCAGGGCTCGTTCACCCCCGAAAACCCGTTCTTCAGCGACGCGCCGAACGGGCTCGCCCAGTACGTGAGCGGCAACGCGTCAGCGGAGCGCTTCGGCTTGGCGCCCGCCCAGCTGACCCTGACCCTCTCGCACCGGATGTGAGGCGACCTCAGGCAAGTAGTGCTCGCCGAGCACGAACAGCCGCCGGTTGCCGGCCGAGTAGGAGGCTGTCACGATTCCGAGGAGACTCTCGTCGCCGTCGAACACCCCACTACCCGAATCGCCGTGACCGCACTCGGCGCAGTCGATCGCGAAGGCGCCCGGGGGCAGATCGTTCACGCGCGGATCGATCTCGCGAACGATGCCGTCTTGCAGGGTGAACGGCTCGTTTTTGACCGGCCCCCACACGTGCACGCGCGTGCCGGGTGCGGGCCGGTCGGCCACGCGCGCGATCGCGTACGCCCGCCACGGCCGTTCGGCCGTTATCAGCGCGACGTCGTGGCCGGCGACGCTGCGCGCCGCCATGACGCGCAGACGCTCTCCGGCAGCCGTGACGACGACCCGGCGCCTCATCTGAAGATTGTGCGCGGCAGTGACGATCGTCACCGCGTCGCGGTTCTCGGCGACCATCACCCCGCAGCCGTAGGCCGGCGTCCCGTCGAGATCGCCGGCGATCAAGACGAGCGAGGACGGCGGACCGTCGGCGCCCGTGCGTCCACTCGCCGGACCGGAGAGACCCGGAACGAGCGCCATGAGTGCGAGCGCCGCCACGATTTCGAACCACCGTCGCTTCATCAGCCGCCGTCCCGCCGAAAACGCGAGTTAAGAGCATATTAATGAAACGTTATGAGAAGCTTATCCTTCTTGCAGCGCTCGTCGCGGGAGCGTCGGGCGCTGCGCCGGCCGCGCCCGCCGTTCCGCGCTACGACCACGTCGTGGTCGTCGTCGAAGAGAACAAGGGCTACAGCACGATCCTCGAGCGCGGACTGGCGCCCAATCTCACCCGCCTGGCCAAGGAGTACGGCTCGGCGAGGCAGATGTTCGCCGAGGTTCATCCGAGCGAGGGAAACTACGTCGCGCTGCTCGGCGGAGACACGTACGGTATCAACGACGACGATGCGTGGTATTGCGTTCCCGCCTCGGCGCGCCCGTTCTGCTCGCATGCCAACGCACCCGGGTACCCGGCACACCTGATCGATGCGCCGAATCTAGGGACGCAACTGCGCGCGAAAGGACTCGACTGGCGCGCGTACCTCGAAGACATCCCGCAAGACGGTTCCGACGCGATCATCTCCACGGGGACCGCGACGCGCCCACCGGCGCTCTACGCCGCGAAGCACACGGGATTCACGAACTTCAAGAGCACGATCGAGGACCCGCAGCGCGCCGAGCATCTGGTTGGCTTCGACGCTTGGCGCCGGGACCTAAGCGCGGGCGCGCTGCCCGCGTTCTCGCTGGTGATTCCGAACCAGTGCAACGAGATGCACGGCATCGACGCGAACGAAGGGAACGGCGTGCCGGCCGATTGCGCCGATCCGAGCGGCGCCATCGCGCGCGGCGACCGCGTCGCCGCACAGCTCGTCGCGGCTATCCAGGCCTCGCCGGCGTGGGCGAGCGGCAACACCGCGATCGTGATCACCTGGGACGAGGACGGCGGTGCCGACCGCGTCGCCGGCGCGGTGCACTCCTGCTGTGTCGTCGACGCCCACAACCCCGGCGGCGGTCACATTGCGACGATCGTGATCACCAATCACGGACCACGCGGTGTGAGCGACGACACACCGTACGACCATTACAGTTTGTTGCGCACGATCGAGGACGCGTTCGGTCTCGATCACTTGCGCCACGCCGGCGACGACGCGGTCGTTCCGATGGTGCCGCTGTTCGGACCGCTCGTCCGCTGAGAGCATAATCAAAGTCTCATCCCGCTATCAGCCGCGTCCAATGCAGCGGTGGTCTCCGCAGCGTACGCTGAGTCGTGCAGAGCCGGCGCATAGGTGCCGTCTCGAGCTCGCGCACTCTTCGACATGAGGTCACATATGCGTACACCGATTCTCGCGGCGCTGTGCGCCGCGGCGCTTCTGGCAGGATGCGGCGGAGGCGGCGGCACGTCGTCGTCCGCACTCCCCGGCGCCCCGGCCCCGCCGCCGGCCGGAAACTCGCTCAGCCCACAGGACTCCGCGCAAAGCGGCACCGACGCCGCCTTCGAACCGGTCGACACCGGCGAGACCGACGCCGCGGTCGGAAACGGCTCGCTCGGCACGTCGTCCTCGAAACGCAGCGTGCAGTCGCTGCCGCACGCGTGCAAGCACCGCACCACGCGCACCGTCACCGTCAACCCGGACGGCTCGGTGACGGTCGAGACGATCCACTACTACGACGACGCCTGCACCAACCCCGAACGCGACGCGGTCGCGACGTACTCCTCGAGCGGCGGCACGGCAAACGTCGCGCGCACCGTGACGACCTACAACATGGCGCACCTGCAGCTCGGCGTGCGCAAGAGCAACTACGCGCTGACGGGCTCGAGCTCGAACGGCTCGTGGGTGGTCACGTCGGCGTTCTATCCCGGGACGTCGTCGACCCCGCTCGCGCAGTTCGGCCACTCGGCCTCGCTCAACTCCAGCGCGTACAACGCGACGACCGGCCGGATCGTCAACGACGCGAAGCCGTCGATCAACGCCTCGTACGGGCACCAGTCGGTCGCGAGCGCGACGGTCTCCACCGACGCCAACAACGACACAACGTTCACCGGCACGCGCAACGGGACGTCGTTCAAAGCGGCGCTTAACGGCCTCACGCTCTCGAGCGCACCACCCTTCACGATCTCGGGCGGAACGCAGCTCGGCTCCTCGGCGCTCAGCGGCAGCGTCACGTTCGACGCCGACGGCGACCTCGCCGCGGTCAACCTCACCGGCACGCTCGCCGGCGGCAACAAGCTCGTCGTGACGAGCTCGACGGACGGCAACGGGGTCGTCACGGTGAACGGTACGATCACGACGTCGTCCGGCGGGCCGGTCGCGACGTTCACGACCGACGCCGACGGCAACGGGATCCTCACGCTCGCGAACGGCACCCAGGTGCCGATCGTCGACTGGCACGTGGTCTGGTAGAACCACGCGCTAGCGCACGCGGGCGGCGGGGACGTGATCGCCGCCCGCGTGCGCATGATGATCCATCGGATGGTGCCGGTTCAGCCACCACAGGTACGCGGCCAGCGCGCCGAACGCAAGGTTGAGCCAGAACGTGTAGTTGAACGAGAACAACACGAGGTCGTGCCGCGCGCCGGGGTTCGGTTTCGGGACGAGGTGCAGCGCCGAGAAGGCGCCGTCCATGAGCAGCGCCGAGAGCACGATCGTCGCGAAGAACAGCGCGAAGATGTACAGCATCGTGCGGGCGCCGTAGTACTGGCGGTAGATGTCGAGCAGCGGCAGCACGATGAGATCCGCGTAGATGAACGCCAGCACGCCGCCGAACGAGAGCCCGCTGCTCCACAGAATCGCCGCCAGCGGCACGTTCCCGATCGAGCAGACGAACGAGACGATCGCGATGAGCGGCCCGGCGAGCGCGTTGCCGGCGACCTGCAGCCACGGCGCGGCGCCGTGCAGAAAGAACGTCTTCCACGCACCGTCCGGCACGAACGCGGCGAGCGCGCCGGCGATCAAGAATCCGGCGGCCAGGTCCTTCCACAGCATCGAGGCGTCCATCGCGACGTTCTGCGCGATCGCGACGCGCGTCTCGGGCCGGCGCAGCCGCTCGGCGAGCGAACCGCCCTGCGCTTCCATCGAACCGTGGTCGTGGCCGGTCGCCGCGTCGACGTGCCGCCGCGCCGCTTCGATGAGCTGCTTCGGATACGTGAGCTTCACCAGCGCGGTCATCACCGCGATCAGAACGAGTCCGCCGACCCACTCCGCCGCGGTGAACTGCCAGCCGAGCAGGACCCACAGGATGATGCCGAGCTCGAGCACGAGGTTCGTCGAGGAAAACAAGAACGCCAGGCTCGGAACGAATCCCGCGCCCTTCTTGAAGAGCGTCTTGCTCATCGCCGCCGCCGCGTACGAGCACGACGAGCTGGCGGCGCCGAACCCGGTGGCGAGCGCGATCTCGCGCACGCCGTCGCGGCCGAGCACCTCCTGCATCCGCTGCTTCGAGACCAGCGCCTGAACCGCACCCGACAGCGTGAATCCCAGCACGAGGCTCCAGCCGACCTGCCACGCCATCCCCAGCGCCAGCAGCAGCGCTTCGCCGACCTTCGCAAAAAGCATCAGCCGGTTGTTCGGACGGGCTCCGCCCCTACCCCGGTGTCGCCGGCGGGCCTATTCGAGGACGAAGAGCTGGTCGAAGCGCACGATCTCCAGAACGCGGCGCACGTGCGGGCGCGCGCCGGCGAGCGTCACGTTCCGCGGACCGACGCGCCGGGCGACCCGGGCCAGCTCCTCCAGCGCGGCCGCGCCGAGCAGCCGCACCGCCGAGAGGTCGATGACGGCCGGGCCGTCGATCGCGTCGAGAACGCGGCACGCCGTCGGCGTCGTATAGACGTCGAGATCTCCGGTCAGGGCGATGACGCGCCGTTCCAGCATCGACAATGAAGGGTGACCGTGGAAGCCGGCCTCGTGCCGGCCGCGAGGACGCAAAACACCCGGAATCCTCAGTGGCGCCGGGATGACTATCCAATACTAGCGCTCCGCTCCGCCCCTGTCAGTACGTGACCGCACCCTCGGCGCCTCAGCAGTCAGATTTGAATCTCATTTCGCTCAGCTCTCTTCGGCGGCTCGTATCAGCACGCGCTCGCCCGCGATGCGGACGTTGAACGCCGGTTGCGGGTAGGCGGCCGGGCCGTGGACGATCCCGCCGTCGCGCACGCAGAACTGCGAACCGTGCCACGGACATGTCACGACGTCGCCGTCGAACTTCCCCTTCTCCAGCGGTCCGCCTTGATGCGCGCACACCGCGGCGATCGCGTGAACCTCGTCGCCGCGCCGCGTCAGCAATACCGGATACCCGTTCGCGTCGACGCGTTTCATCCCGCCGTCCGGGACGTCGGTCAGCGCGGCGACGTCGAGCTCTTTTTTCGGCGGCTCGTTCGCGTGCGCGTGGTTCACGCCGATCTGCATGTCGAGCGAGATCACGCCGCCGAACAGCGCGCCGAGCGAGACGGCCGCATATCCGAGCGCCGACAGCGCGACACCGAATCCGGGCGACCGATCGCGCGCGAAGAACGACCCGGCGTACAGCAGCGTCGCCGTTCCGTTGACCGCGGCGTGAACCAGACCCAGCCGGCGCGGCCGGCCGTACGTGTCGAGCCAGTCCGTCAAACCGCTCGCAGCCGCGCCGAGCGCGCCGGCCAAGCCGACCCCGACGGCGATCTTCGCGCCGCGCCGCTCGCCGAGCAGGTCCATGACGAGCGCCGCCGTCCAGGCTCCGACCGGAACGTCGGTGATCGCGGGATGGAGCGGGTGACCAAGCCACGTTCCGTTCAGCAGGTCTTTCACGGTGCGGCCCGCATCGCCGGCCAACGCATAGGCCTCGTTCGCGACGCCGGCGAGCGCGTCCGAAGCTCCGTCGAGGTTCGGAACGGCAAGAGCGGCGTCGACCAGAACTTCTGCGAGCGTTGCCATCTGCAAGAGCGTCGCCTCCGAGGGGCTGCGTGCAGCGACGTTGTACCCTCACGGACCGCTTCACACTTCCCTCGTGGGTCGTCGGTACGCTCCGGGGACCTGCTCCCTTGGAGGCCGGTTCATTTCGGTGGTCGACGGTTACTCGAGCTCCATGATCGACGTGCCGATCGCGCAGCTGACGGCCGGCGACCTCGCGGTCAACGTCCACAAGTCGGCGAACGAGATCCCGAAGTACGTCGCCTGCGGTGATCTAAAGAAGTAGCCGCCGCACGGTCACGAGCTTTCCGCGGCGCAGCGCGTACGTCGTCAGTGCGCGCTGCGCGCACGAGGTGCCGTCGCATTGCTCCACGTAGAGCAGCCGGTTCGCGAAGCGCAGCCGGATCGAGCTCGAGCCGGCGCCCCAGTCCGGACCCCAGTCGGCGGTGGCGATCCGTCCCAGCAGCACCGCGCCGTTCTTGCGCTCGTCGAAGAGATACGCCGCCGCCGTTCCGCCGACCGGAAAATCGCACGCCAGCACGACCGCGGCCTGCCGCGTCCCCGGTTGGAGCGAGCCTTCTTTCACCGCATCGACGTGCAGGTCGAATCCGGCCGCCATCTTCGCGTCGAAGTACGAGAAAGATCCCTTGCGCATCACCACCGGGACCGGCACGTTCTGCGCGCACGGGTTCGTCGGGTAGGTGATGTTCATGAAGTCGACCGCGAGCAGCAACGGGACGATCATCGGCGCCTCCTAGCCAAAGCGGCCGGTGATGTAGTCTTCGGTGCGCTTCTCTTTCGGGTGGGTGAAGATCTGGTTGGTCGGCCCGACCTCGACGATCTCGCCGAGGTGGAAGAACGCGGTGTAGTCCGAGATGCGCGCGGCCTGCTGCATCGAGTGGGTCACGATGACGACCGTGAACTTCTCGGTGAGCTGTCCGATCAAGTCCTCGATCTTCGAGGTCGCGATCGGGTCGAGCGCGGAGGCCGGCTCGTCCATCAAGATCACCTCCGGGTCGAGCGCGACGGCGCGCGCGATGCACAGCCGCTGCTGCTGCCCGCCGGAGAGGTCGAGCGCCGAGCGTGAGAGCCGGTCCTTGACCTCGTCCCAAAGCGCCGCTTGTCGCAGTGCGCGCTCCGCGATCTCCTCCAGCTTCCGCTTGTTGTTCTCGCCGTGAATGCGCGGGCCGTAGACGACGTTCTCGTAGATCGTCTTCGGGAACGGGTTGGGGCGCTGGAACACCATCCCGATGCGGTGCCGGATCACGACCGGATCGGCGTCGGCCCCGTAAATGTTCTCGCCGTCGAGCAGCACTTCGCCCGTGACGCGCGCGCCGGGCGTCAAGTCGTGCATGCGGTTGAGCGCGCGCAGAAAAGTCGACTTCCCGCAGCCCGACGGCCCGATCAGCGCGGTGACGTGCTGCGCCTTCATCGCCAGGGTCGCGCTCTTGATCGCCTGAAACGAGCCGTAGAACACGTCGACGTCGTCCGCGACGATTTTGTCTTGGATCGGCGCGGCTGTCTGGGCGGGCGACTCGATCACGAAGCTCTCCCGGTGAAGCGTTTGGTCAGCATGCGGCCTACGATGCGCGCCCCCACGTTGAAAACGAGGACCATGATCAGCAGAACGAGCGCCGAGCCGTTTCCGATGCGGTCGACATCGGGGACGACCGATTCGGAGTGCGTGTACCAGACGTGGACGGCGAGCGTCTCGGCGGTGTGGAACGGGTTGAGGTCGTAGGGATGATTTCCGGTGACGCTCACGCCCGCCGTGAAGATCAGCGCGGCCGTCTCGCCGTAGATACGGCCGGCGATCAGCACGATCCCGGTCGTCAACCGCCCGATCGCGCTTGGCAGGACGACGCGCGTGATCGTCTGCCACTTCGTCCCGCCGAGCCCCATGGACGCCTCGCGCAGCGTGTCGGGGACGCTCCCGAGCGCCTCCTGCGTCACGCGCACCAGCGCGGGCAAGTTGAGCAGTGTGAGCGTCAGCGCCCCGCCGAGCGCGGTATAACCCCAATGGAACGTGTATACGAAGATCAGTAGGCCGAAGAGTCCCATCACGACCGAGGGAACCGTTGCGAGCGATTCGGCGCTGAACTGCACGACGCTGCGGAACGTTCCAGGGCGTGCGTACTCTTGCAAGAACACGCCCGCCGCGACCGCGACCGGCACGGTGAAGCACAGCGTGAGGATCAGGATGTAGAACGAGTTGAAGATCTCCGGGCCGATCCCGCCGCCCGCCTCGTGCTCGGCCGGTGGGCGGGTGAGGAACGACCACGTCAGCGCGTGGCCGCCGAGATAGATCATGTAGACGATGAACGCCGCGAGCAGGACGATGATGCTCGCGGCCATCGCCCACAGGACGAGCGTCGCGAGCCCGTCGGCGAACTTGCGGGTGCGGACGTTTCCGGATGCGATCAGGCTGCGGGGTGCCTGCTGCGCCGCGACGGCCATCGTGTCAGGCTCGCTTCCGCAAGGCGAACCGCACGAGCACGATGAGCACCATCGCGATCAGCAGCAGCAGCAGCGCCATCGAGAAGAGCGCGTGCTGCAGCAGCGAGCCCTGGGTGGCGCCCGGCATGTCGGTCACGATCTCGGTCGTCAAGGCAGCGGTCGGCGCGAAGAGCCCTTGCGGGAACTGCGTCGAGTTGCCGATCACCATCTGAATCGCAAGCGTCTCGCCGACCGCGCGCGCGATCCCGAGGATCAGTGCCACGGCGAGACCGCTCGCCGCGCTCGGCAGCAGTACGCGCGTGATCGTCTGCCAGCGCGTCGCGCCGAGCGCCAGCGAGCCTTCAGCGAGCGAGCCCGGCAGCGAGCGGAACGCATCCTCGCTGAGCGTGATCACGGTGGGAAGGATCATGATCGCCAGAACGATTCCCGCCCCGGCCAAACCGAAGCCGCTCGGCGAGCTCGTGTGCGTGCGGATCAGCGGGACCAGCAGCGTCAAGCCGAGCCAGCCGTAGACGACCGACGGGATCCCCACCATCACCTCGATCGCGGGTTTGAGGATCTGCGTCATCCGGTACGGCGCGATCTCGGCGAGAAAGACGCCGACCGCGATGCCGAACGGGCCGCCGACCGCGATCGCGAACACGGTGACGGCGATCGTGCCGGCGATGTAGACGGCCGCGCCCGGATGGCCTGCGTCGGGCGAAAAATCCGGCGAGAACAGGAACGACCAGAGCGGGAACTTGTCGACGTAGAACGTCTTCGTCCCCTCGAGCGCGAGGTAAACCAGCAGCGCCGCCATCGCAACGATGACGAATCCGGCCGCGACCCGCAGACCGACGAGGGCGATGCGTTCCACCCGGCGGGAGCGGCGCGCTTGTACGGCGATCACGGCGTACGCTGAGCCGCCCGGACGGGCTTCCGCTTCACCGAACGTTCCTCCGAAATGAGACGGGGCTTCGGCGGTCCGTTTTGACCGCCGAAGCCCATCGTCCCAACCGAATCATAAGGGGAGGTTAAGAGCCGATTAAGGCGCCTTAATGCCCGGGCCGGCCTTTGCCGGCAGGACGATCAGCGATCGTTCTCAGTGACTTTCATGTCGCGCATCAGGATAAAGCTGTTCCGCTTCACGAGATCCTGCGAGCTCTGAACGAACGCGATGAAGCGCGAGATCTCACCGGTCGGCGGGCCGTTCGTGAACATGTGCTCGTACGACCACACCGGGTACTTCCCGGTGATGATGTTCTCGTCGTTCGGCGCGACGCCGTCGACGGAGAGCTCGGTGAGCCCCGAGCCGCGCGTTCCGCTGAACGCCGCGTACGACACCGCGCCGGGCGTCTGCTTCACGAACGAGACGACGGTGCCCGTCGCGTCTTCGGTGATCCCGCTCTCGTTGATCGGCACGTTGCCCATCAGCGTCTTGGTGAAGACGGCGCGGGTGCCGGAGCTGCGAGGGCGGTTCACGACGACGATCTTCTGATCGGGGCCGCCGACCTGGTTCCAGTTCGTCGCCTTGCCAGAGAAGATTTCTTGGATCTGCTTTTTGGTAAGGTTCTTCACGCCGAGGCCGGGATGCGTCACGATGGCGAAGCCGATCACGGCGACGCGGTTGTCGTGCAGCTCGGGATGGCCGGGCGCGGTGATGTCGGAGTCGCCGATGTCGATCGCCTTGGCGGCGACCTGCGCGATGCCGGAACCCGAACCGCCGCCCGACACGCTGATCTTCACGCTCGGGTTCTTTTGCTGGTAACTGGTCGCCGCGTCCTTGACGAGCGGCAACAGCGCCGTCGAACCGGCGATCGTGATGCTGGTGTCAGCGAAGGCCGGCGCGGACGACGCGACGACCGAAAAGCCGAGGAGCAGAGCCGCGAGAGCAGCGTTCCTCTTCACAAAGATTTCCTCCACGAAAATGCACAGCTAGGTGAGCCGTCACGGACAACGGCCGCCCGCGGTGCATCGTCGCAAGCAAAACGTAAGAGGGCTTTAAATTCTGCTTAAGGAGCCTTAATGTTGGGCATCGGCGGCCGGAAGGCGCATCGTGAAGGTCGCGCCTTGCCCGTAGACGGACTCGGCGACCAGCGAGCCGCCGTGCGCTTCGACGAGGTGCTTGGCGATCGCCAGCCCGAGCCCCGTCCCGGTGTGCTCGCGGGCACGCGAGCGGTCGACGACGTAGAAGCGCTCGAACACGCGCGGCAAGTCGGCGAACGGGATTCCGACGCCGGTGTCCTTCACGGACAGCAACGCGTCCGTGCCGCTGCGCTCCACGGCGACGGTGACGCTGCCGGCTGCCGGCGTGTGGCGCAGCGCGTTGTCGACGAGGTTCACCGCGACTTGGGTGAGCGCGCCGCGATCGGCCTCGACCTCGACCCCTTCGGGAGCTTCGAGCTCCAGCTCGACGCCGAGCGCGCCAGCGCGCTGCGCGAACGTGTTCACCGCCGACGTCGCGACGTCGCTCAGGTCGAAGCGCTCGCGCCGCACGGGCAGCGTCCCCGACTCCGAGCGCGCGAGCTCGAGCAGATCTTCCACGAGCCGGATCATCCGCTCGACCTCGTTCTGTATCTGCGGCAGGAAGAGCGCGCGCGCTTCTGCGTCGTCGTCGGAGATCAGGACCGTCTCGAGCATGAGCTTCATCGCCGAGAGCGGGGTGCGCAGCTCGTGCGAGACGTTGCCGATGAAGTCGCTGCGCATGCGCTCTGCGGCGAGCAGCGCGGTGCGGTCGGCGGCGATCGCGATCGCGCCGCCTTCGTACGGCTGGGCGGTCACGCCGACGAAGCGGTCGCGCGCGCCGCTGCCGAGCACGACGTCGCGCGTGCGCGTCTCGCCCGCGATCGCGCTTTGCACCATCCGTTCCAGCTCGACCGAGGGGACGATCTCGATCATCGCGCGGCCGACCGCGCGCCCGCGGTCGATCCCGAACAGCGCCGCGGCGGCGGCGTTGAAGACGCGCACGCGCCCGTTGCGCTCAACGGTGAACGCCGCGAACGGCAGGGCTTCGACGAGCCGCGCCACGCGGTCGGGCGCGCTGGGCGGCGGCGGCGCGACCTCGCGCTGCGCCGCCGTCCGCGAGCCGGCCGCGGCGCGAAACGCTGCATACGTCGCGGCGATCCCGGCGAGCGCACCCAGCGCGGCGGCGACCAGATCAGCCGTCGCAAGCTCCCTTATTCACGGAACATGTAGCCGCGGCTGCGGACGGTAATGATGTGCCGCGGGTTGTTCGGATCGACCTCGGTCTTCTCGCGCAGCCAGCGGATGTGGACGCTGATCGTCTGGTGCTCGCCCTCGAAGTCGTAGCCCCACACCTTCTCCAGCAGCATCTGGCGGGTCACGATGCGGCCGCGGTTCTCCATCAGCACGTGCAGCAGCCGGAACTCTTTCGGCGCCAGCGCGACCTCGCGGCCGCGCACGACCAGCCGCTGGCGCGCCGGATCGATCGTCATCCCGGCGGCGGTGATCGACTCGTCGCGGTGCTCGGCGTCGTGCTCGACGCGGCGCAGCCGGGCTTTGATGCGCGCCATGATCTCGCCGAGCGAGAACGGCTTGGTCACGTAGTCGTCGGCGCCCAGCTCGAGGGCGAGGACCTTGTCGAACTCCTGGTCCTTCGCGGTCAGCATGATGATCGGGACGCGCGAGGTCTTGCGGATCTCCTTGCACGCCTCCATCCCGTCGAGCAGCGGAAGCATGATGTCCAGCACGACGAGATCAGGATGCTCCGTCTGCGCGAGCACGACCGCGGTGCGGCCGTCGCCGGCGGTCGTCACCGCGTAGCCGTTCTTCTCCAAATTGTAGCGCAGCGAATGGACGATCGCGGCCTCGTCGTCGACCAGCAGGATCTTCTTCTTCGTCGCAAGCACGGTGGTCATGCCGGGCGCTCCTCCACGGTCTTTGTGCGGACCTGGACTTTGGCGGCGCGCTCGTAGAACGTCGCCACCGAGCTGTAATCGTCGCGGCCATGGCCTTCGCCGGAGCTGGCAGTGTAGAGCTGGTACGCGAGCCCGCTCGCGGGCATCGGGACGCCGAGCGCACGCGCCGACTCGAGCGCCGCGGCGAGATCTTTGCGCAGCAGGTCGAGCATGAAGCCCGGCTTGTGCGCGCCCGCCAGCCAGCTTTGCGGAAGCCAGTTCTGCAGCAAGTAGTTCGAGCCGGTCGCGGTGCCGATCACCGCCAGCAGCGCGTCGAGGTCGGCGCCGGCTTTCGCGGCGAACGTGAGCGCTTCGACGTTGGCGAGCATCGTGTTCGAGATGATGATCTGGTTGACGAGCTTGACCACCTCGCCCATGCCGACGCCGCCGACGCGGTTCGGCGTCCCCATTGCTTTCAGCACCGGCTCGGCGGCGCGAAAGTCGTCGTCCGACGCGCCCACCATGATCGTCAGCGTCCCGGTTTTCGCGCGCGCGGGCCCGCCCGAGACCGGTGCGTCGGCGAAGCGAAACCCGCCGGCGCGCAGGCGCTGATCGAACGCGCGGGTCGCGACCGGCGAGATCGTCGACATGTCGATGAACAGCGCGTTCGGCGCGGCGCCGCCGCTCGCGCCGCGCTCGCCGAAAAGCGCCTCCTCGACCTGCGGCGCGTCGGGGACGCAGGTGACGACGACCTCGGTCGCGCCGGCGAGGCCCGCCGGATCGCCGCCGTCGCGCGCGCCCTGCGCGAGGAGCCGTTCGACCGGCTCGCGGTTGCGGTGCGCGCACACCGTCACTTCGAACCCGGCCCGCAGCAGCGACGCCGCCATCGGCTCCCCCATCGCGCCGACGCCGATGAATCCCACCTTCTTCGCCATACGAGCCGCACGCGTACGGCGCGCGGACCGCGGCGGCCTGCCCTTCGACAAGCTCAGGACAGGCTCACGTCAAAGGGTGCGCCGGTGACGCACCTGCGAGCCTTCGTCCGGCTCTCGCGGCCGCTGTTTCTCTACGGCGGGTTCGCGGGCGTCGCGCTGGGCGCCGCCGTCGCGCGCTGGTCGGGTCATCGCCTGGACCTCCAGACGTATCTCTGGGTGCAGGCGCTGGTGACGTCGTTCCATCTCATGGTGCACTACGCGAACGACTACTTCGACCATCACGGCGACGCAGCGGGCGTGCGGCGGACGGCGTGGTCCGGCGGCAGCGGCGTGCTCGACCGCGGCGACCTTCCCGCACGCGTCGCGCTGATCGCTGCGTTGCTCTGCGCGGCACTGGGATTCGTCGCCGGCGCGCACTTCGCGCTGGCCGGAAACGCGATCGTAGCGTGGACCGGCGTCGCGATCTTCGTTTTCGCGTGGTGCTACTCGGCACCGCCGGTTCGTTTCGCGGCGCGCGGGCTAGGCGAGCTCGACGCCGCGCTCGTCGTCGCCGTGCTCGTTCCCTGGGCGGGCTACGCGGCGTTCGCGGGACGCCTTGACGGCACGATCCTCACGGTGGTGCAATCCACCGCGTTCGCGATGCTCGCGATGATGCTGTGCGTCGAGCTGCCCGACGCGGGCGACGATGCGCTCTGCGGCAAGCGAAATCTCGCGGTGCGCCTCGGGCCGGCTCGCACATGGCAGGCGATCAGGCTGCTGGCGCTGCTCGCGGCCCTCTCCGCCGTCGTGCAGGCGTACCGCATCGGCGCTGGGCCGACGCTGCTCGCGTTGGCACCGGCGGTGGTCGCGGCGGCGGCGCTCTGGTCGCTCGTACAGCGCGATCCGCGCCCGGCGTCGATCGCGTTCGGCGGGGTGGCGCTCTACGCCGCCACAGTCACCGGACTAGCGATCGTCTATGCCTTCGCGCCAGCCACACCAGGCCGCTGATCACGCCGCGAAAAGCTCACCGCTTCAAAAAGGCTCCGCCAGTCGTCGTGTTGAGCTAAAAGAAAGACCTCAGAGCTGCTCCACCGCGCGAATCTCCGGCACGTCCTCGCGCACGACCGCCTCGATGCCGTTTTTCAAGGTAGCATTGGACGCCGGACACCCCCCGCACGCGCCGATCATCTGCACGTACGCGACGTCGTCGTCGACTTTGATCAGCCAAACGTCTCCGCCGTCGCGGCGGATCGCGGGCCGGATGCGATCGAGCGCCGCTTCAATTCGGCTCTCGACCGTCGCCGCGGACATGACTATTGACCGAACTCCTTCATCAGGTCGTGCATGCGGCTCGCCATCGCGAGCGCGTCGTCCCACTTGCGCTGCCACATGTTCCGCCCGAAGATCAAGCCGACGCAGCCGGCTTCCATCGCCAGCCGCGCCTTGTGCACGGTGTCCTCGTCGCTGAGCTTCGAGCCGCCCGAGACGAGCACCAGCGTGCGCCCCGCGGACTTCACGACCTTGCGCAGCCCGTCGAGCTCGTCCATCGCGAGCGTGTTGTACGGTTTGGGCGCCGCAGCCGCCGCTTCTTCGGAATGCGGCACGTTCAGCTTCACGATGTCCGCGCCGATCTCGCACGCGACGCGCGCCGCGTAGTCGACCGCGTAGAGCGAGTCCTGTCCGCCTTTCGCCTTCACCGCCGAGCCGCGCGGATACGACCACACGATCAGCGGGAGCCCGTACTTCTCGCAGTCGCGGCGCACGTCGTTGGCCTGCCGGATGTCGCGGTCTTGCGCCGGCGAGCCGACATACACGGTGTAACCGACCGCGCTCGCGCCCAGCCGCACCGCGTCTTCCACGCTGGAGGTCAGCGGGCTGAACGAGTTGTCGTCGGGCGGAACGTTCGTCTTGCCGTTGACTTTGAGCACCAGCGGGACGCGCCCGGCGTACTGCTTGTGGTACTTCTCGGCGAGGCCGACGTGGTAGGCGATCCCGGAGAAGTTGCCTTCGACCGCCAGCCGCAGCACCCAGTCGGTGTCGATCGCGTCCGGGTTGTCGAAGAAATCGACCGGTCCGTGCTCCAGGCCCTGGTCGATCGGCAGCAGCATCAGCGTCCCGTTGGCCGGGCCGTGGCCGTACATCATGTTCCAAAGCCGGGCGCGCTTGCCGGTGGAGAGGTTGAGGTCCTCGAACGTCGGCCGGCGGATCGAAGCAAGCATCCTATCGGTTCCCCTCGCGAGTGGTGTCGGGTCGGCCCGTCGCCTTCGGCCGAGCCCCATCCCGACCATTGTGCTCCCGCGGAGCACCCGGCGCAACGACGCCGGTCGCGGGTCCCTCGAATGGCCGCACGGGGACGGACGCAGGTCACATCCTGCGATTTGTTGACGCCGGTCAACGCGAAACCGCCCCGATCCTGCGATACTGAAAGTAAGCAAGGAAGGAGGCCGGCGGTATGGAGAGTCGCGGTCAGGTGTTGCCCCTGGTCGGGGTGTTCCTGACGGTTCTGTTAGGCGTCGCCGCCATGGCCGTCGACGTCGGGTACCTCCGGTACGCCCAGCGCATTCAGCAGTCGGCGACCGACAGCGCCGCGATCGCCGCGGCCGGCGAGCTGATCTACCCGAACAGCACCGACGCCGTCGCCGCCGCCAAGAGCGACGCGGCCGCGAACGCCTTCACCGACGACGGCACCAACGTGATCGTCACGGTGAACAACCCGCCTGCGTCTGGTCCGGCCGCCGGCGACGCGAGCGCGGCCGAAGTGATCATCCGCAACCATGCGCCGATGTTTTTCGGGAAGATCTTCGGGATGTCGTCGCAATGGATCCAGACCCGAGCGGTGGCGCGGATCACGAACACCTCGAACATCTGCATCTTCGCGCTCAGCGGCGACCTCACGCTGCACGGCGGCGGCGGCGGAGGGATCACCGCGCCGACGTGCGGGGTGGTCACGAACGCGAACCTCAACGTCACGGGACAGGCCAACGTCGACGCGCTCGAGATCGGCTACGTCGGAAACGGTCCCGGCGGCGGCTCGTATCCGCTCGGGCAACCGTTGCGCATGCTGGCGGCCGTCGATCCGTGTCCGACCTATCCCGGCTGCGCGCACCTCGCCAGCATGGGAGCCGGGCTGCATTCCGGCTGCATGCCGCAAAGCCAGCTGCCGAATCCGATCCCGCCCGGTGAGTACTGCCAGACGTTCAGCCCCGGGACGGCGACGCTCTCGCCGGGGCTCTTCGTGCTCGATCAGGGGATGTCGATGAGCGGCAACGCGACGCTTTCGGGAACCGGCGTGACGATCTACAACCTGGGCGGGCTCACGTTGAGCGGACACGTCAGCCTGGACCTGTCGGCGCCGACCACCGGCGACCTGGCGGGAATGGTCTACTATCAACCACCGAGCAACGCGAGCTCGGTGACGATCAACGGCAAATCGGGAACGGACAACTTGGTCGGCGCGGTCTACATGCCGTCCGCGGACCTGACGTTCAACGGCAACGTGCCCAACATGACGTTCCTCGTCGCCGCGTCGATCACGATGAACGGCGGCGGCATGGGCGCCGGCCCCAGTCAGAACTACCAAGGAATCCCGCACGCGGTCCTCGCCGAGTAAACACGAAGGGCGGGTAACGACGCTAGCGTAGCGTGCCGTTGCGGTCGAAACACCGTGTGCTAGGTCTTTATAGCTGCGGCGACGTTTCGACGATCGCGTGTTTCGCGCCGTCGGTCCACACTGCTGCGCCGACGAGCGGCTGAGTCATCCAGTCGAACGCTGCTTCGACGTTAGCGCGGAGTAAATCTCCGAAAACTGCTTCTGTGGCACTTGCGCGCCCAGACGACATACAAGAGCCCTCGGACGCTTGCCGAGGGCTCTTGCGCAGGGCCAGGACTGTCAAGACCCATTATAGCGCAAGAAGCCTTCGGCGCGAAGCCCAGCGTCGGGCTTGGAGGCGACGGGAGCCGAACCCGCCAGGCCGAGGTTGACAGTCCTGGCCTCTGCCGACAGCCCGACACCCACGACGTGCGTGTGCACGGAAAGAAACATCGAAAGTGCTGCAACAACCTGCGAGGCCCCGTGTGGGCGACATGGCTGCAGGCAACGATGACGCGCGATCCGACGGACCGGTTCCCGACTACGACCAAGTTCGCGCTTGCGGTCGTCGTGCCGTACGACGCCGTGGCGAAAGGCGGCACCAGGAGACAGTCCACAAATCGCGAGTCCGAAACGCACGCGAGGGAAGGCGTTCACAATGGTTGAACGGCGGCGGCCGTGGCCATCCTCGAGAAAGACATCAAGCTGCTATGGGGTTTCGCAGCGAACCGCTGCGCGATACCGGAGTGCCGTCGGATTCTTGCTCAGAATCCAGCCGTGGGCGGCGGGGGGTTCACGATCGGAGAGATGGCGCACATCGTGGCGGAGCAGCCGGGCGGGCCGCGTGGCGACTCGGCGCTGTCGGACCGCCAGCGTAATTCATACTCCAATTTGATCCTGCTCTGTCCGACTCACCACAGAATAGTCGATCAAGATATCGAGACGTATACCGTTTCAGTTCTGCACAGCATTAAGGACGAACACGAGACCTGGGTCGCGGACAAACTGTCGCCGACGGACCCCAAAGCCGCGGCGGCCGAATACCTCTACGCCGACCTGGTCGATTTCGTCAGCATGGAATTCCTCGAACGCTGGGACGACATTACGTTTGGTCCGATGTCGCCGTCTCCGTATTTCAGGCATGCGAATATCGAGATCATCCGAAGCTTTCGAGAGCGGACTCTGCGCACGCCGTGGCCCAAAACCTACCCCGCGTTCGAAACCGCATCGATCCGCCTGGGATTCGTTCTCGCCACCGCGCTGGAACATTTCCAGGTCCATTCCGACTGGAGTGACTTCTTCGAAAAGAACGGGGCGACCATCTGGGCCGAAAAGTTCTACAAGCAGGCGTCGGATAACGACGACTATGAGAAGCTCGTAGCGGATTACAACGGGTGGGTCGAGCGGCTCCACGAACTCATGCGAGAGGCGACGAAGGCGGCCAACTGGTTTTCGGATTGTGTTCGAGCGCTTCTCAATCCTCGATTCCGACTCATCGAGGGGTATGCTTTGACGTCGGAGGACCAGGGACTCAGCGTCACGCACGTCCTCTATCGTTACGAGCCTGACGAGATACAGGCCGTGATCGCGGATCCTTACGGGAATATGGAGCGCGCAAAGACGTGGCTGGAACGGCTGCAAGCGCGCGCCGGTGCGGAGGACGACGCGTCGGATCGACGGTCCCAACAGCTCTAGATCGCGCGACGTGCGCTAGCCCGTGACAACAAACTGTCTTCATCAGGGCCGGGGCGTACGCCTTTCCTAAACGAAGATGCGGAATCGAACGGTTCAAAGGAGCACCCTTGAGCTGATCCAGACGCACCTCGCCAACACGAATCGATTTGGCAATGAAATTTCTCTTCGACGTTGTCGGTGCTGATCGCCCATTTGCTCATCTTTGTCTGGAAAGTAAAACGAGATAACGCCGACGTCGCGAAAATCATGCTCGCGATCCAATTCGCCGACCCGGAAGCGAACGATTGGACGCTTTCGCGCATCGATCCCGTAACGAAACCTCGCACGGAGGCGCGATACCGCGCTGTCATCGCGCGCGACGGAACGGCGTGTTATCTTTGCGGGGAGGAGACGGCGCCCGTGGAGCGTTCGTTGGACCCATTATGCCTAAGGCGCGGGGCGGCTCGGATTAGCTTGTGAACCTCGCGCTGGCGCATAAGAGCTGCAACAATGCCCGTATGACGGCCCCGGTTGAGATTGCTCGCCAAATCATCGAATCGTATCGCGCAGGGTGGATGACTCGGGTCGAAGCTAGCGAGTTGCTGTGGTGGACGCGGAACGCAGCGTTGGTCAGCGTCACCTCTCAGCAGAGAGCCCCAGTGAGGTTACAACGATCGCGCGCTTTGCGTCGTCGGCCCACACTGCTGCGCCGACGAGGGGCTGAGTCATCCAGTCGAAGGCTGCTTCGACGTCGGCGCGTTCACAGCGGGCTTCGCCGGCGTGGCGGGCGAGCCACTCGTTGACGCAAATCATGGCGGAGTCGACGGTGAGGTGCGCGGCGAGCTCGGGTTTCGCGGCGAGGGCGATGTGCTGTTCGTGGCCGGCGATCTTTTGCAGTAGTTCGGAGATGACCGCAATGCGCTTGCGCACGCCGTGTGAGCGCTCCCAGATTAGATCGGCGAGCGTGTCCTCTGCGAACCCGGGCTCGAACGCCCGGCGAAGCTCGTACGGGTTCAGCGCGGCGTTGACGATCGTTGCGAGGTCGTCGATCGTCCAGGCGCTGACACAGTGCACGTTCAGCTCGCTGAGGAGCACAGGTTGCGAGGTGAATTCCGGACCGACGAGCGCGCAGCGTTCCGCGCCGTACGGCTCGCGGTAGCGGGCCGGCTCGGCGGCGTTCGGGAGACCGACGCCCTTGCCCGGCACGGCGGTCTTGCATTCGAGCACGACGCGATAACCTAGTGCGCCGAGTGGCGCGTCGAGGAGGCCGTCGGGCTGGTCATTTGCGCCGAGATGCGTCGCTACGAATCCGAGCGCGGCGAACACGTCGCACACCGCGCGCTCGAAGGCAGCGGGATCAGCGCCCGTCGCGGTTCGGCGCGCCACGTCGAGCGCGGCGAGCGCTTCGTGCGACGGCGAACGCGTCGGCAGAGGCGAGGACGGTTCGGGCCACGGATCGGGGATTTGGTTGAGGCGATAGCGGCCGTCGGGGTCTTGGACGGCGAACGGTTTGCGGCCCCGAAGCTGCTTGCGCCCGACGTAGCCGTGGATCGCGTTCGTCACGTTCTCCACCACGTATCCCGCCGGAAAGAGGCCGCGGGCTTGGCCTTCCGTGAGGATCTCGCTGGGCGTTCGGGGACGCCCGTCGGCGAGGACCTCGCGGATGAGGTCGAGCAGCGCGCCGCTATGGCGGCGGTGATGGCGATGACGGGGGTGGTGATGCGGAGGATCAGCTTGCCGCATGATCAGTGTCGTTGTGCGCGGGCACGCCAAGGGCGACGACGACGATGTCGTCGTGCGAAGCGTCGGCCCACACGGCGGCGCGAACGAGCGGATGCGTCATCCACGTGAACGCGGCTTCGACGTCGCCACGCTCGGCGCGCGCGTCGCTCCCCGCGTCGGCCAGCGCTTCGTTGACGCATAGGATTGCGGCTTCTACTGTGAGCCGCGGCGCGTCGGCCGGGCGCGCGGCGAGGCGCTGCTCGCGCGATGCGATCTGCTGCAGCATCTCTGCGATCACGGCGACGCGCTTGGCCTCGCCATGCGCGCGTTCCCACAGCAGCTCGCCGAGCGCGTCTTCCGCGAAGCCGGGCGCGAAGAGCGAACGCATCTCGTGCGGGTCGAGGCCCGCGTGCGCGAGCGCCGTCAGGTCGTCGAGCGTCCACGCGCTCACGCCGTGAATCGCGAGCTCGCTTGCGAGCGGGTTGCCTTCCCAGAACGCGGCGCCTATGAGCGCGCACGCCTGCGCGCCGTACGAGTCGCGATAGCGTGCCGGCTCGGCGGCTGCGGGAACCGTGACGTGTCCGTAGGTCGCCGCAGTCTTGCATTCGAGCACGACGCGATAGCCCAGCACGCCGAGCGGCGCGTCGATGTAGCCGTCGGGCCGCATGTTGCCGCCCAGGTGCGTCGCGGTGAAGCCCAGCGTCGCGAAGAAGTCGCAGACCGCGCGCTCGAACGCGATCGGATCCTCGCCGAGCGCGGTGGTGCGGACCGTCTCGAGCGCCGCGAGCGTCGCCGGCGCGGGCGGCCGAAACGCGAGCGGCGTTTGCGGATCGGGCCATAGGTCGGGCGGACGGTTAAGGCGATAGCGGCGGTCGGGCTCGCGCACGATCGGGACCCGGCGTCCGCTTTGCCCTTTGCGCTGCAGGTAGCTGCGCAACGCCGCTTCAACGGGCGCGGCCCTCATGTCGGCCGGAAAATCCCCGCATGCGATGCCGGCGGCGAGCAGCTCTTGTGCGGAATGCGGTCGTCCGTCGCCGAGCAGGCGGAGCGCCACGTCCAAAATGGGGCCACGTCCGGGTGCGGGACGCCGGAAGTGACCGTGCGCGAGGGTGGACGGCTTCGGCTCGGCGGACACCGTCGGGTGCCTCTAGGCTGCGCGCTTGCCGAAGATTTGCCCGCGCAGCGCGTCGGCCTGCCGCTGGTAGACGTCTTCCTGCGCGAGGCGCTCATACGAGTTCTCGGCGCGGACGTCGCCGTTGTTGATGTGGTCCAACTCGTTCCAATCGATCGGCGTGACCATCGGCAAGCGGCTCGTACCGTTCAGCGAGTACGGAAGCAGACTGCCCAGGCCGACGGCATTCGACACGACCGTGCACTCAATGCGCGGCGCGACATGCACGAAGTGGCGCGGCTTTTCGTGGACGAGGAGCTGCGGGTGCTGAGCGATCGCGCCGTTCACGAGCGCATGCAGCCACGCGCGTACGGCGTCGTACGCCGGCGCGTCCGCGAACGGGATGAAGAGCGCGGCGCCGTGGATGCCGTCGAGCAGCGGAATCGCTTTGAGGTCCGCGCCGGCGAGCGCGTCCCGCAGGACGAGGATTGCTTCGCGGAGCTGTCTTTGCGTACCGTCGGCGACCGGCTTGAGGACGAGGTGCGCGACGCCAACCGCGGCGGTGTCTTTCGGCGCGGGGGTCCACGACTTGAAGCCGACCGCGTAGCGGTGCGCGAGCCACAGCACGGTGTTGACCGCGCACGCTGGATAGCGGTGGGTGCCGCTCGACGAGACGGCGTCCACGCCCGGGATCGTGTGCGGGAGCGGCTCGTGCCAAGGACCGGAGAACGTGGCGTCCTCGTCCAGGCCGTGCGGATAGTAGGTGACGACGAGCGGCGCCAGCGAGAAATTCTTCGCGAGCAGCGGTGCGGCGAGCTCATAATGCGCCAAGATGAGGGCTTCCTGGGGCGCGCTCGCGCGGTCAGCCTGTACTTCCATGTCGGTCCTCCACCCGGTAAGGGGTTGCTTCCTCGCTACATTGCCGAGCACGCCGGAACCTCCTGCCTCGAACGATCAGCCAAATTGACCACTAACGCACGTTGCGCCGATTGAAAATCATGAAGCGCCCCGCGCCATAGACGCAGTGTTCGCACCCAGGGCGACGCGGCGCGGCAACGTCCAGTCTGGGCGGTGTGCGAGACACTAGAGAACGTGCTACGCCGTGCTGCGTCCTTCGCGTGCCGGCCTCACCCTAACAGCAAACATATCGCGCATGAACCTACGTGCCGCGCCTCTGGTCGTTCGACAGTAGGCTCGGCCCGTAGAAAACGAGGTAATCGTTGATTGACTTGTAACGGGCGTCCGTCGGTCGACCCGCGGAAGCGCGCAACTCCACGCGTCGCGAGCCAGGACCGCAAACGGACCCCCGCGCATCTCTCCGCAAGGCGATCGTGCTGTGGTTCGGCGGGCCGCCGAAGCCGGACGACGAGCCGTCGCGCGGCGAAGACCTGAAGAACGGAGCCAGCACGATGCGAGCCGGCAAGATCACGCTTAACCTTCCGTACGACCCCATCCGCGGTTCGGCCGTGCTGCGCGTCGAACTCCTCGACGATGCCGGTAACCCGTCGGGCCATGTGGACCTCGACGCGGATGAGCTTGGGGCGGACGAGCGCCAGCGCGAAGCCGTCGATGCGTTCGCGTTCAATGTCGAAGAGGCGCCCCGGAAGGCTGAGTACATCAAGTGCAATCCCGACAACTTCGCGCTTGCGAAGTGGTACTGGGACGAAGATTTGTACGAGTGGATGTTCCGCCGCCGCCGCGGACGTAAACCCTATGAAGGCCTCGGAGACGAAGCGATCCGCAATTGGCGCATGAACCGGTAAGCGGCGCTCGCCTTAGCCCTTGACGGCGCGCGCCACGTTAGCTCCCTTCGGCGCAGGGCGCGACGGCGCTTGCGGGCGCCGCCGACCGGCGGTATGCGACTTGCGTGACGAGAACGGCGCCCGCTCACTCCGGCCGGCTTGGTTCTATCTTGCCAAACGTGCCCAGACAGCGCTTTCGTCTGTACGCTGTGCAGTTCGGCCGCCGCGGCCCGGTGCAGGCGTAGCGCATGACCGCGACCCGAACCTTCTCCCGGCTGGCGTCGCTGCACGGTTGGAGATCGTTGGCGGCGCGGAGAAACCCGCCCGATGCGATACGAGGATGCGCCCGTCGCGACGGTGGTGGTTCATGCCACGCCCGGGGCGGAGGAGCTCGTCGCGGCGTCCCTGCGCAAGGCGGGGCTCGCTGCGGACATGCGCGAGCCCGCGCTCAAGAAGTCTCTCGAAGGGCCACACTCGGTGTTCCTTGACGTCGAGTCGTGGTTCCAACATCTGTGGCCCCTGCTCGCGCCGGCGGCCTGGCCGGTCGCGCAGAAGGTCTGGGATGGCGCGGTCGGCGAGGTCGGCGCTGAGGCGCTGCGTGCGGTCCATGATCGGATGCGCCAGCTCGCCCGGGCAGCGCGCGGGATCATAGAGCGTTCGGGCGCGCGCGGCGCGTCAGTGAAGGTTCGCGTCACGGACGCCCGAGGCACGGCGAGACTGTACGACCTCCCGGTGGCGGACCTGGACGAGGCGACCGCTGCCATCGTCGCGGATCTGGGCATCGAGGTGGTTGGCCGAGGGAACGGGGACCGCGACTGGGTCGAGACGGAGCGGCGCTGGGTGGGCACTCGCGACAGACTCAGCGCCGCGGACCCGGCGTTCGCCGAGAAGCCTAACGCCCCCGAAGAGATCTGACTCGCAATTTTTCCAAGCGTCGCGCGATACGTGGATCAATAGCCTTGAAAAACCCTAATGAATGTCGCCTAAATCGCGGCATCTGCTATCGCAAGCACATTTCAAGTCCAATCATTCCATTGGTAAAACATGAAGGCGTAGCTCTTGCCCGGAATTGAAGCCGATACTGCGATCCTACGAGCGGCCGCGCCATCCAGAGTTATGGGCGAGCATTTCGTTCTAGCTTAACTCGCTCGGCATCAAGTCCACGCACAGCAGGACGATACTGAATCGCAGTTAGTCAGATTCCACACTAACTGCGATTGCGGCAACGTACAAAGAAAAATCGAAGCCGAACGCCACGCGTCGTGGAGGAGTTCAGCCCCGTCCAGCGCTGTTCCGCAAGTTTGGCGTGCGAGGTTGAGCTTTTCGAAGCGGCTCAAGAAGCTGGCTTGTGCTCTGCGAGGCGGTCGCCGTTTAAAGGCAATTCCTGTCGCTGAAGCGCTCGACGTGCGCATCGCAGACGTTCCCTCATGGCGCTATGGCTCAGCGCGGGAGCGGCCCGCCCGATCCGGTGCCGAACCTGGTAATGCCCTAGGGCATTTGCCCTTGGGGCATGCCAGGCAACGTTGCCGGAAGGGTTCATTTCTGTGGTACTGTTGGTCTATTTTGCGACGCTCATCGCCGGCTTCCATAGCGTCATCCACGCGCCGAACGGAGCACCGCCGACCGCGACGATCAGCGCTCCGGCGCCGCCGCCGATCGCTGACGACATTCTTCTACCGACCAGCGGCTCGTAGCGGATCAGGCGCGGAAGCGCCGAACAGGCCGGGAGGCAGTTGATCGGGCGCGGGGGTGGCGCCCGATTCCCCTCGCCGGTGTGTGGAGGTGCGCGCCCGTTTCCCCGCCCGATGTGACAGAGACTGCATGACGGTCTCCCAGGTTCGTGAAGCCTTTTTCCAAGGCGATTTCGAGCGCGCGCTCGCGATTGCCGATGCGGTTCCGACCGGCGACAAGGCGGCCGGCGTCGAACTCGCGTTGCTGCGTGCGCGAACGCTCATTCGTGTCGACCAAGCGGACCGCGCGATCGAAGTGCTGCACGCACAGGCCTTCACCGAAGGTGGACTCGACCAGCGCGTCACCGCTCAAATGCTGCTCGGCGCCGCGTACGTGCGGCTGGGTCAGGTTGAGCGCGGCACCGCCATGTTGCGTGAAATCTCCGATGAGGCGCAGGACGCCCATCCGACGATCCGCGCCGAGCTGGCGTTGAACCTAGGCATCGCATGGTTCCGCCTGCACGACTACGAGAAGGCCTCACGCTGTCTCGGTGAAGTCCCGTCCGACGCCGACATCGTATACGCGCGGGCGCTAGAGTACACCGGCTGGGTAGCGCAGGCGCAAGGCGACTTCCCGGCCGCTGCGCGCGCCTTCCATGACGCGCTCGTCGCGCTGCGCTCGAGCGCGCACGCAGACCGCTATGTCGAAGCGAACGTCCTCTACGGCCTGACGATGCTGGTCCCGGAGCTGCTGCTCGTCAGCGACTGGGCCTTGCTGGAACCATGGCTGCGCCGGTTCGACTGGTCGGTGAGCGGCGTCGCCCGTCTACGGTTTTGGACGCTGATCGCCGCCGCGATGATGCACGAAGTGCTCGGCAACATTCCCGCCGCGCGTGCAGCAGCGCGTGAAGCAGAGAGCTTGGCGGTAGACGCGGGTTCGCGCGTCGTCGCGCTCTGCCGACTCGCCGCGACGTTTCGGGCTGTCTCCGAGCCTGAAGCGCATGCCGAGTTCCTCGCTCGGGCGCGCACCGCGTACGAGACGCTCAACGTGCGCGACTTACCCGCGGACCTGCGGTTGCTACCGCTCTACCTCGCGGAGGAGTCGGTGAGCGGTGGCGAGGTCGATGGCGCCGCCGCGCTGCTGGTGCGCTACCGTGAAGTGGTAGCGCCGGCCGCGAACGTCCCGGAACGCGAGTTCGCGCGCTGGTCCGCGATGGCGGACTCGATCGAGGCGCGCATCCGTCACGCGCGCGATGACGACGCCGGCGCGTTGCCGCTCTTCGTCTCCGCCTTTCAAACCTTCTCTGCGCAGGGGTATCGTCGGCGCGCGGTCGCACTCGCGCTGTTGCTCGCACGGCTGACGGCGAAGAAACGATACGAGCGATACGCCGAAGAGGCGCTGTGCGACGTGGATCCGCGCTACTGGATGGCCCGGGAGCTTGCCGATCTACGTGGCGCCGGCGCGCCGGCACTGACGCCGACCGAGTCGGAGATCCTGGCCATGGTCGTACGCGGCAGAACGTACAAGGAAATCGCGGCCAAACGTCACGTGTCTTGGAAGACCGTCGGCCACCACGTCCAGGCGCTGTTCCGCAAATTCGGCGTGCGCAGCCGTGCGGAACTTGCGGCCGAGGCACTCCGCTTGCGCGTCGTCTCCGTCGAAACACGTCGCAACGCTTCCTAGGGGATTTGTCCGGCTAGACTTGCACCGTCCGCTGCGGCATGATCCGAACGAACCTTTTTCCGGGTCGGAGGTGAAGTGGCGTACGTCGCGTGGTGGTGCGGTGCCAGAAAGTCGGAGGTGTCTCTCTGCCCAGACTGGAGGGACGCCGTCGGGTTGCACGACGGGCGCGGCTGCTTCTTCCTTAGCGATGAGACGGGGTTCGCATGTCCACGCCCGTCTAAGGCGCGGCTGGAGCGGAGTCGAGATCGCCACACGTCTCGACTCAGGTCAGCCGTGACCTGGGCGTGAGACGCCGGCCGCCGGCCGTTCCTGCGAGCCCGCGCGAGCGGTGTTCGCCTACACCCCGGGAACGGTCGGCGGCGCAGGCTTTATTTCAGCCGAACACGCGATACGTGAGGCTCTCACCGCGCGAGCGAGAGGTGCTTGACGGCCACCTGCGAGGGCAGACCGACCGGGGAATCGCGCGCGACCTCGGGCGCAGCGTGCACACCGTCTCTACGATTTCGCGAAACCTGCGAGAGCAGTTCGGGATGAAGATGGAGGACATCGTCGCCGCGGTGCGCCGCGGTGACTGGACGATACGGCGTTCGGAGGACAAGTTCAACCTGCACTCCGCGATTGCGCTCCTGGAGGAAGGCCTGCGCGCAATGGACGAGCGCATGGCGCGCTTACCGCATCGTCGCGATCGCATTCGTGTACTACTGCACCAACTGGAGTTAGAAGCGCTGCTCGCGCTCGGTCGCGCGGTAGTAGGTTCTGAACGCAGTCCAAATGCGGATACGTGAGTCGTCGCACGATGGCTTGAACCAACATCTTTTTTGACGGGCGCCTGGAAAAAATTCTGACACGGAGCATGACAATATCGAACGTATGTGCTATAATTTTCTTACGCCGCCTGCTCTCAAGCTATCGGCACTATAACTGAAGCGGCCCGATCAGCGCTTGTCACACTGACCGGGCCCGTCACCCGATGGAGTAACATCGAATGACAGCCTATCCCTTCGTCGGATTGAAGCCGATCACCCGGCCCTATCCGAGTTCCGGCGACTGCATGCAAGGCCGAGTCGTGCGGGTCATTTGGCTCCTTGCCCGGCTGCTCCGGCGTGATCCGGTGCGGTTTGAGTCGTACCGGGAGCGCTTCGGAACTTCCCTGCGATCATTCTGCCGGGATATCGCGGCGCTCCGCGATGCCGGGATCTACATTGAAGCAGAAAACGGGGTGTATCGCTACATCTGCTTCCGCCCCGGGCGTGAAGCCGTTTAGGGGCGGCGAACATGATGAACGTCGTTCCTTTCAAGCCCTGCGATGCGTTCGCGCAGGCAGGCATCGATTGGACGCGCGAGGCGCGCAGTGAACGTGAACGCTGGCTTCGTGAGGCGTTCCTGACCTATGAGACGAGTTCGGGGACGAGCGGGCTTGTCTCGCTTCTTCTCCTCGCTATTGTGTCGCGGCGGCAAGGATCGATCGCGCCGGACCTGCAGTACGCCGCCGATCTTGCCGAGAACATGCTTTCAATGAAGCTTCGCCAGCATCAGTGCGACGTTCTCGATTTGATGCAGGCGTACGTTTCGGAAAACGGACCGTTCTGGCAGTGAGCTACTTAATAAAGCCAAGAGCCCTCGGCGCGCTCGCCGAGGACTCTTTGCGGGGCCAGGGGCTGTCGTGACCAGTGTACCGCAAAGAGCGCTCGGCGTGTTATAGCTGCAATGTGTCCGAAAGGAACATGCCGCATTTGTCGCCGCAGCTTGATGCGAGGCCCAGGCGTGTCGTTAACCATTGTACCAGGTGAGCGAGTGGATTTTTCTTTCGTCCTTCGACAAGCTCAGGATGACGTGGGGCGGCTCACTGCTCCACGAAGTCGGGGTATTCGCTTTTGGCGTAGGGGTCGTCGGAGGGCCACTCCGGGATGCGATCGTCCCAGGGGGTGGCTTCGCGTTCGGGGAGCGTTACTTCGGGTTTGACGCCGGATTTGTGCAGGGTGACGAGCGTCTCGACGTGGCCCGTTTGCGGGAACATGTCGAACGGCTGCACCACGCCGAGCGCGTAGCCGCGCTTCGCCAGAAAGGCGAGATCGCGAGCGAGCGTCGCGGGATTGCATGAAAGGTACCAGAGGTTCGGGACGCCGGCGTTTGCCAGCGCGTCAAGCGTTGCTTCGTCGCTGCCTTTGCGCGGCGGGTCGAGGAAGACGATGTCGGCGTCGGCGAATGCCTTCTTGCCGTCCTTGTTCGCGACGGCGCCTTCGACGCGGCCTTCGACGAACGTCACGCGGTCGTCGACCTTGTTGAGCGCGGCGTTCTCGCGGGCTTCCCGCACGGCGGCAGGGTTCTCCTCGATGCCGACGACGTGCGCGCCGCGTGAGGCGAAGAAGATCGCGAACGTCCCCGCCCCGCAGTACAAGTCAACGACCTTCCGTCCCCCGGCGAGACCGGGTTCCAGGAAGTGGAATATCCGCCCGACCATTTCGCTGTTCACTTGGAAGAACGACGCCGGCGAGACGCGGTATTTCACGCCTTCGATCGTCTCTTCCATCTCGCGCTTGCCCCACACGTACGACATCTTACGGCCGAGCACGGCGTTCGCGGTGCGCGGCTCGAACGAGTTCGAGATCCCGACGACGCCGCGCACGCGCCGCGCCACCGCAGGAGCCTTGTCTTTGATCGCTTGCGAGCGCTGCTCGGTGGTGATCGACAACACCGCTTGGCGGGACGCCGCGCCGGCGCGCACGATCGCGTGCTTCGCGCCGCCGAAGGCCTCACGCGAGTCGGGCGCGCGCGCGGCGTCGTAAAGGCCGGCGATCGCCGCGTCGAGCTGCGGGAGCACGACGGGGCACGTCTCGATCCGCACCAGGGCGTGCGAACGCGCCTGGTAGAACCCGAACGACGTCTCGCCGGCGCTTTGGTCGGCGACGAGCGCCATCTTGTTGCGGTAGTTGCGCGGGTGCATCATCCCGATCGGGCGGCGCACCGCGGCGTCCGCGAACCCGCCGATCCGGCGCAGCGCGCTGCGCACGATTTGCTGTTTCCACGCCAGCTGCGCGGGGTAGGCGAGGTGCTGCACCTGGCAGCCGCCGCAGATCCCGAAGACGCCGCAGAACGGCTTCGCGCGCATCGACGACTGGAACTCGTAGCCGACGACGTCGGCGACGGCGTACTTCGGCTTGACCTGCGTGACGCGCACGCGCGCGCGCTCGCCGGGGAGCGGGCCGGTCGCGAACACGACCAAACCGCTGATCCGCCCGACCGCTTGACCGTTCGCCAGCAAGTCGGTGAAACGAACCGACGCGACCGCACCCGGAGCCAGGCCGGTGGTCGCACGCCGGCCGGGAGCCGTCGACACGTTACGTGGTTTTCTTCTCGTCGAGCGTCTTGATCAGGCGGTTCGCCTCGTCGATGAGGCCCTGAATGCGCTCCGTCGTCTCGTCGGACGGTTGCGACCCGCGCATCGCCGAGCGCACGAGAACAAAGGTCAGCGAGGCGGTCAGCGTCACGGCGGCGCCCGCGATCCCCAGCCACATCAGCGTGCGGCCGACCGCCGGCCCACGGCGCTTCTGCACGGGGGCGTTCGGGACGCCCGGAACGGTCGTCTGGTCGGTCACGCCGGGCCTTTCGTCGGCCGAGCCGCTCCCTCCGCCGTGGCTGTGTTCAGACTGCGATTGCTTCGGGCGCGACGTCCGCGCTCTCGAGCTCGCGCTTCTCGGAGCCCGAGATGATCCGCGCGAGGTCGAGCAGGATGATCAAGCGCTCCTCGATCTTCCCGACGCCGCGGATGTACTCGGTCTCGACGCCGGTGATCATCTCGGGCGCGGGCTCGATCTGCTCGAGCGGGAGCCGCAGCACCTCGGAGACCGAGTCGACGACCATCCCGACGCGCTTGGCGCCGATCTCGGTCACCACGATCCGCGTGTTCTTGGTGTGGTCGGCGCGCGGCATCCCGAAGCGCGCGCGCAAGTCGATGATCGGGATAAGCTGACCGCGCAAGTTGATCACGCCCTCCATGAACTGCGGCGCTCGCGGCACGTGCGTCACCGCGACCATGCGATTGATCTCCTGCACCTGCGCGATGTCGACGCCGTACTCTTCCGAGCCTAGCTTGAACGAAACAACTTGGATGGTATCGGACATGACTATACTCCTGAGAATTCGGCGCGGGTGAAGCGGCCGCTGCCGTGAGCGGCGGCGACGAGGGAGTGGACGTCGATGATGAGGGAGATCGAGCCGTTGCCGAGGATGGTGGCGCCGGAGATGCCGGCGATGCGGCCGATCACGTCGGAGAGCGGCTTGATGACGATCTCCTGCTCGCCCTGGAACGAGTCGACGACGAGCCCGACCTGGCGGCCCTGCAAGCCGACGATTACGATCATCACCTTCTCGGGATCGCGCGGCGCGTCGAGCCGGAAGAACTCGGCGATGCGGATCAGCGGAACGACCTGTCCGCGCAGCGTGATGACTTCGCCGCCGTGCACGGTGCGCACGTCGCCCGCGTCGATCCGCTGCGACTCGATCACCGCGTCGAGCGGGATCGAGTACAGCTCGTCGGCGACGCGCACCAGCAGCGCCTGAATGATCGCCAGCGTCAGCGGGAGCTTCATCGTGAAGCGCGTGCCTTCGCCCTGCACGGAGTCGACGTCGAAGACGCCCTTGAGCCGCAGGATGTTCTTCTTGACGACGTCCATTCCGACGCCGCGGCCGGACACGTCGGTGATCTGGCTGGCGGTCGAGAAGCCGGGCGTGAAGATCAGCTCGATGATCTCGCGGTCGGTCAAGCGGTCGTTCTCGCCGATCGTGCCGATCCGGACCGCCTTCTCGCGCACGCGCTGC
>Ga0213879_10000022_pt1 | contig 63186 bp, 50 predicted proteins | sample VelepicoBEBS_R03_FD_161046 | JGI IMG/M metagenome (GOLD analysis project Ga0213879, IMG submission 161046) | Vellozia epidendroides bulk soil microbial communities from rupestrian grasslands, the National Park of Serra do Cipo, Brazil - BS_R03 | ecosystem: Environmental > Terrestrial > Soil >...
ACGCCAGCACCCGCCGTGCGGGATTGCTCTTGTCGGAGGCGTCAAGGTACGGCGCCGCGTTGAAGATCTGCAGCCCGCTCATCACCAGCACCAGGATCGCGAGCGCCCAGGTCCAGTGCGCGGTGCGCGCAATCACGCCGTGCCGGTAGACGCGTGCAGGGCTCACGTCTTCTCGGCGATCAGCGCGCGCACGGTGCGCTCGAGCTGCGCGTCGTAGCCTTCGCCGACGTAGGTCGCGCGCAGCTTGCCGCGGCGGTCGAAGACGAGCTGCGTCGGCCACGCGCTGACGCCGTACGCGTTCCAGACCGAGAAGTTGTCGTCGTAGACGACCGGCCACGTGATGTCCTGGTCCTTGAGCGCCTGCACGACGTTCTTGTGCACGCGCTCCTCCGGCAGCTCGGGCGCGTGGACGCCGACGATCGCGAGGTCGTTCGAGCCGATCGAGTCTCGCAGCTTGCGCAGCTCGGGCGTGACGTGCTTGCAGTTGATGCAGCTGAAGGTGAAGACGTCGACGACGGTGACCCGCCCGGCGAGGTGCGGCGGCCCGGCCGCGTTCGCCCACGGCGCCGCGGCGAGCACCGGCGCGAGCGACGTGGCGGCGGCGAGGAACAGCGCTGCGATCATGACGGGTCCTCCGGCGGAACGACGATCGCGCGGCCGTCGGCGCGCAGCCGCCCGGCGTCGACCAGCTTGGCGAGCTCGGCGCTGACCGTCTCGCGCGTGCTGCCGACCAACGAGGCGACGTCGGCGTGGGTGAGCCGCAGGTCGACGCGCGTTCCACCCGGGACGCGCACGCCGTGCTCGGCGGCGAGCTTGCGGTAGAGGTGGACGATGCGGTCGCCGACCCGCGCGTAGGCGAGATCTTCCATCGTCTCGCGCGCGTCGCCGAGCTTTCCGCTCAGCACCTTGGCGACGTTCATCGCGAGCTGCGGGTCGCGCGCGAGCACCGCGAACAGGTCGTCCGCGCGCACGGTGCACAGCAGCGCGTCCTCGACGACGATCGCGACCGTCGTGCGCGGTTGGTCGTCGAAGAGCGTCTCCTCGCCGAAGAAGTCGCCCGCGCCGAGCAGCGCGACGGTGACGTCCTTGCCGTCACGCGTCTCGCGCGCGATCCGCACCGCGCCGCGCTTGACCATGTAGACGATTCGCGTCGTGTCGCCTTGGTCGAACACGCGCGTTCCGCGCGGCATCTCGCACATCGTGAAGAGGTGCTCGGTCGAGACGATCCCGGCTTCCGCGGCCTCGCCGAAGAGCCGGTTCTGGCGCAAGTACCAGACCTTGTTGGCGTCGTCGGCCCCGCTCGGCGGCGGCGGTGGCGGTCGCATCGAGGCTAGTTGTTCCAGGGCCGTCCCCAGTCCGTCCATGCCGCGATGCTACCACGCCGCCGCCGCCGGCGGGCGTAAGCCCCCTTACTTCCCCGCCGGGCCGACGATGACCCGAACCAGATCCTTCGGCCGCAGCCACTTCGCCATCGCCGCGCGAACGCGCTCGGGCGTCGCGGCCAGCGCGGCCTGCGCTTCGCGGTTGTCCTCGTCGAGCGGGCGGCCGGTCGAGGCGTACGAGAGCAGCTGGCCGGCCAGACCGTCGTACGACTCCTTCGCCACCGGCAGCTCGCCGACGACCAGCGCCTTGGCGCGCGTGAGCCGGTCGGCCGCGAGCGGCTTCTTCTGCAGCGAGGTCAGATCGTCGACGACCAGCCGGGCGGCGCGCGCGACGTTCTTCGGGTCGGCGCCGTAGGTGACGCTGAACGTCGTGCGGTTCCGGCCGCCGCTGAAGCTCGAGTTGACGCTGTACGCGTAGCCGTGCAGCTCGCGCAGGTCGTGGAAGAGGAGCGAAGCGTAGAATCCGCCGCTCAGCACCGTGTTGGCGAGGTGCAGCACGGGATAGTCGGGATCGTTGTACGAGATCGGAATCGTCTCGCCGAGCCGCACCTCCGACTGGATCCGTCCCGTCGCCGGGATCACTGCCTGCGCCGTCTTGTTCGGCGGCACGGGCGGCGAGAACACGTTCGGCGTCGGGCCGTTCGCTTTCCACGCGCCGAACGACTTCTCGATCGCGGCGCGCGCGTGCTCCGGCGTGACGTCGCCGACGACGACGATCGTCGTGAGGTCGGGGCGGTACGTGGAGCCGTAGTACGACTTCACGTCGTCGAGCGTGACGGCACCGGCGGTCTGCGGGGTCGCGTAGCGGCGCGCCGGATCGCCCGCCGGGTAGATCGCGTCGGCGAACGCGCGACCGGCCTTGAAATCCGGGCTCTTCATCTCGCCGGTGAGCGCGCCGACGGTCTGCTGCTTGACGATCTCGAACGCTTGTTGCGGAAACGCCGGGTGCAGCTCGTCGTCGGCGAGCAGCGCGACGCCGCGGTCGAAGTCTTTCGAGAGCACGTCGAGGCTGAAGCTGCGCCCCGCGCTGACGTTCGCCGCGATCTTGTCGAGCTCGGTCTGATACGCGATGCGGTCGTAGGTCTGCGTGCCGTACTGGAAGAGGCCGTCGACGATCCCGTCGATTCCCTCCTTGCCGGGCGGGTCTTGGAGGCCGGCGTTGCCGAGAATCTCGCCGCGCACGACCGTCGTCGGCGAGATCGTCGAGGGAACGACGATCAGCTTGACGCCGTTCGGGAGCGTCTGGGTGACGGGCTTCACCGTCTCCTCGGGGACGCGCAGCTCGGCCAGCACGCGCTTCGCGAACGCCGGCAAGCCGGTGTGCTCGGTCGGAATGACGGTGTTGTCCTCGCCGACGCGGCCGCCGAACGCGGAGCCCGCGGCTTCCTTCGGCGTCGAGATCGCGACGGTCGCGGTGTTCTCGTCGTAATACGTGCGCAGCACGCGGTTGACGTCGTCGAGCGTGACGGCTTCCAAACCGGCGAGGTCCTCGTCGGGCGTGCGGTGCTCGTTGGCGAGCGAGTCGCTCCACGCGGACGCCAGCCCCGAGACCGAGTTCCGCGCGAACTGCGCCTGCGCGACCTCGCGCTGCTTGGCGACCTCGACCAAATCGGCGGGCAATCCTGTCTTCTTGTAGCCGTCGATCACCGCTTTGATGTCGGCCACTGCTTTGTCGCCGGTCGTCGTCACGGGAACCGCCGAGCCGACCAGGGTCATCCCGGCCGCCGGATGGGTGACGGACTGCGCGAACGTGCCGAGCGCTTTCCCCGACGCTTGCAAGTCGTACAGCGCGCCGCGCTGGCTGTTCAGCACGTCGTTGAGGATCTGCGAGGCGAAGTAGTCCTTGTCCGAGTAGCCGGGGACGCGGAAGGCGAGGAACACGACGGTAATCGGGTCGGAGCTGTTGTCGTGCAGCGTCAGGGGCGTGAGCGGCTGCAAGTGCACGGGTCGGCGCGCCGGCAACTTCGCGGCGGGGATGTTCCCGAAGAGCGCCTTCACCTTGGCGATCGTCTGCTGCGGGTCGACGTTGCCGGCGATCACGTAGACCGCGTTGTTCGGGTGGTACCACTTGGTGTAGAACGCCTTGAGATCGGGCGCCTGGATCTTCTTGAAGCTCTCGACGGTGCCGAGCCCGAAGTCGGCGTACGGCGTGCCGGCGAAGACGTGTTCGACCGCTTTCGAAAAAAGCCGGAACGTCGCCGAGGAGTTGTCCGACGTAACTTCTTGGGTGATCGCGCCGCGCTCTTGGTCCCACAGCTTCTGCGCGTCGAGCGCGCCGGTGGCGCGCGAGCGCTCGAGGTTCAGCGCGATGTCGAGATACTGCGAGGGCATCTCGAAGAAGTACTGCGTGAGCTCGTTCTGCGTGTCGGCGTTGAAGGTGCCGCCGGTGATCGCGGTCGTGTCGGCGAACTGCGAGGCCGTGAGCGTCTTGCTGCCGCGGAAGAGCATGTGCTCCTGCGCGTGGGCGACCCCGGTGATCGGCTCTTCGTCGGAGCCGGTCAAGTAGTTCATCCAGGTCGACACGACCGGCGCGAGCGTGTCGCGCAGGACGACGACCTGCATTCCGTTTGAGAGCGTCGCGCGCGTGACGTCGACGGAGTGAGCGGCGGGGGCCTGCGCGGCGGCCGGCGAGAGCGGCCCGAACAGCAGCGCAGCGGCCAACGCGAAGCAAGCGAGACGGTGAAAATGACCCATATCGACGGAAAAACGGCGCATGATCCCGGTCAGTTCCCAGGATTCTCGGCCGCCACCTCGCGCGCGACCAGACCGTGCCGGGGAAGCCTCGAGCGCACCGTGGAACGACCGAGCCCGTGCCGGACTCCGTTCTGCGCGTCGAACGCGAGGGAGCGCGCGCTCGCGTCGTGCTCGCTCGCCCCGCGGTGCGCAACGCTTTCAACGCCGAGCTGATCGCGCGGCTGCGCGACGCGTTCGTCGCGCTGGGCACCGACGCGGCACTGCGCGTCGTCGTGCTCGAAGGCGAGGGGAAGGCGTTTTGCGGCGGCGCCGACGTGAACTGGATGCGCGGTTCGCTCGCGCTCTCGGAAGAGGAGAACGTGCGCGACGCCGAGGCGATGTCCGACATGTACCGTGCGATCGACCGCTGCCCCAAGCCGGTGATCGCGAAGGTGCACGGCGCGGCGCTCGGCGGCGGGGCAGGCTTGTGCGCGGTCGCCGACGCGGTCGTCGCCGAGCGCGAGACCGTCTTCGGCTTCACCGAGACGAAGCTCGGGATCATCCCCGCGGTGATCTCACCGTTCGTGCTGGCGAAGATCGGCGCTTCGCACGCGCGCCGGCTCTTTCTGAGCGGCGAGCGGTTCGACGCCCGGCGCGCGGCGGCGATCGGGCTCGTGCACGAGGTCGTCGACGCCGGCGCGCTCGAGGGCACCGTCGATGCGATCGCCGGCGAGCTCGAAAGCGCGGGACCGCAGGCGGTCGCGGCCGCGAAGCGGCTGATCGTCACCGTCGCGGCGGCGTCGTACGAGGAGTCGCGCGCGATCACCGCACAGGCGATCGCGCGCCGGCGCACGAGCGAGGAAGGGCAGGAAGGACTGCGCGCGTTCCTCGAGCGGCGCCGGGCCGGCTGGACCGCGCGGTGATTCGCAGGCTGCTGATCGCCAATCGCGGCGAGATCGCGATCCGCGTCGCGCGCGGCGCGCGCGAGCTGGGCATCTCGCCGGTCGGCGTCTACTCGGACGCCGACGAGCGCGCGCTCTTTCGTGAAGCGCTGGACGCCTCGCTGCGGATCGGTCCCGGGCCGGCGAGCGAGTCGTATCTCGACGGCGAGAAGATCGTCGCCGCGGCGAAGACGCTCGGCGCCGACGCGATCCATCCCGGCTACGGCTTCTTGAGCGAGCGCGCGCCGTTCGCGCAGCTGGTGGTCGACGCCGGTTTGACGTTCGTCGGCCCGACGCCGGACGCGATCGCCGCGATGGGCTCGAAGATCGACGCGAAGCGGCGCGTGCGCGCGTTCGGCGTCCCGGTCGTCCCCGGCTACGACGGTGACGATCAAAGCGACGCGCGCTTGCGCGCGGAGGCGACGGCGATCGGCACGCCGCTGCTGATCAAAGCGAGCGCCGGCGGCGGCGGGCGCGGGATGCGCGTCGTCACCGACTTGACGACCTTCGGTGAAGCGCTGGCGAGCGCGCGCCGCGAGGCGAAGGCGGCGTTCGTCGACGAGAGCGTACTGCTCGAGCGGTATCTGCGCCGCCCGCGGCACGTCGAGTTCCAAATTCTCTCCGACGCGCACGGGAACGTCGTGCACCTCGGCGAGCGCGAGTGCTCGATCCAGCGCCGTCACCAGAAGGTCGTCGAAGAGGCGCCGAGCGTCGCGCTCGATCCGGCGCTGCGCGCGCGGATGGGCGAGGCGGCGGTGAGCGCGGCGCGCAGCGTCGGGTACACGAACGCCGGGACGGCGGAGTTCATGCTGGAGCACGACGGCTCGTTCTACTTCCTGGAGATGAACGCGCGCTTGCAGGTCGAGCACCCGGTGACCGAGCTCGTCTACGGCGTCGATCTGGTGCACGAGCAGCTGCGCGTCGCGAGCGGCGAGCGGCTGCGCTTCGCGCAAGGCGATCTGAGCCCGCGCGGGTGGGCGATCGAGGTGCGGCTGAACGCCGAAGATCCGGCGCACGACTTTCTCCCGCAGTCGGGGACGCTCACCGCGTTCGACGTGCCGCGCGCGCCCGGAGTGCGCGTCGACGCGGGGTTTCGCGCGGGCAGCGAGGTGCCGGTCTATTACGACTCGTTGCTCGCGAAGATCATCGTGTGGGCCGCGGACCGCGGGGCGGCGGTCGCGCGCATGAGCGAAACGCTGCGCGAGACGACCGTCGCCGGCGTCGCGACGAACCTGCCGCTGCTCCGCGCGATCGCGGACGACGAAGCGTACCGTGCCGGCGAGACGACGACGGCGTTCCTCGACGAGCGGATGCCGCACTTCACGCTCGGCGCGGCGCGGGTCGACGACGCAACGAAGCGGCGCGTCGCCGCGGCGCTGCTGGCGCGCGAGGGTGCCTGGCGGCTGGGCGGCGTCGGCGTTCCGCTCGCGTTCGCGGTCGACGGCACCACGGTGCGCGCGCACGCGAGCTGCGACGGCTCGCGCTGGTCGCTTTCGGGCGACGTGAGCGGCGAGCTCGTCGCGGACGCGCGCGGCGCGACGTACGACGCGCGCGGCGGGACGGTTACCGTTGAGGGCCGGGTGGTGCGCTGGACGCTGCCGGAGCCGCCGAGCGCCGACGCCGAGCACTCCGCGCACGCCGCCGCGTCGGGCGACGTGACCGCGCCGATGCCGGGAAAGATCGTGAGCGTGGAGGTGCAGCCCGGAGCGGTGGTCGAGCAGCGCGCGCTGCTGGTGGTGCTGGAAGCGATGAAGATGGAGCACCGCATCGAAGCGCCGCTCGCCGGCGTCGTCAACGAGGTGCGCGTCAAGCCCGGCGAGCTGGTGACCAGCGGCGCCACCCTGGTGACGATCGGCCCCGCCTGACCGCATGCGAGTAATTCTGATCCCCGGCTGGAACGAGCAGGCGAAGATGATGCGCACGTTCATCGACGGGCGCAACGGATTCGACGGGCTGGCGGCGTTCGGTTTTGACTGCACGATCTTCCCGATGGACGACGAGCCGCTGCGCGAGCGGATCGACCGCTTCCGCGCCTTCCTCGACCGGCTGCACGCGCGCGAGCCGAACGCCTTTCCCGTCGTGACGCTGGGCTACAGCGCGGGCGGTTTGGTCAACCGCGGCTTCCTGCGCGCGTATCCGGAGCGCGCCGAGGAGATCGCCGCCTCGGTGCAGGTCGGCGCCCCGAACGGCGGGCTGATCACGAACTACGCGGCTGGGACGCTGCGGCTGGCGCGGATGCCGATCCACGTGCTGCGCGACATGGACGTCATGGCGCCGTTCATGATCTGGCTCAACGACACGGCGGGGCACTGGGTCCCCGATCCCGACAACCCGAAGAAGCAGCGCTGGAAGCTCGACAAGAAACCGTGGGTGATGCCCGACGGCCATCGCTTTCTCCACGTCGCCGGGCGGATGCCGAAGTACCACTTTCAGAGCGACGGCGTGGTGATGATCGAGTCGGCGAACCTCGACGGCGCGATGCCGGTCGCGACCATCGACGGCGACGAAGCGAACCATCTGAATCTCGGCGCGGTGCAGAACATCTTCGCGACGATCTTTCGCCGCTTCAAGCACGACGACGCCGTGTGGCCGCAGGTCGTCGACCTGACGGCCCGTTTTCTGCGAGGGGAGCAGCTGCCATGACGACGACGCTCGGCGCGATGCCACGGCGCGTGACGATCTGCGAGGTCGGCCCGCGGGACGGGCTGCAGAACGAGGCGACGCCGATCTCGACCGAGGACAAGATCCGCTTCTGCGACCTGCTTTCCGAGGCCGGCGTCCCGATCCTCGAGGCGACCTCGTTCGTGAGCCCCAAGCACGTCCCGCAGATGGCCGACGCCGGTGAGGTCTTCCGCCGCATCCGCAAGGACGAAGGCCGCACGTATCTGGTGCTGGTTCCGAACGAGCGCGGCCTCGAGCGCGCGGTCGAGGCCGGCGTGCGCGCGATCGCGGTGTTCACCGCGGCGTCGGAAGCGTTCGCGAAAGCGAACATCAACATGACGATCGACGAGTCGGTGAGCCGCTTCGCCGGCGTCGTGAAGCGCGCGAAGGCTGGGGGGATGTGGGTGCGCGCGGCGATCTCGACCGCGTTCGGCTGCCCGTTCCAGGGCGAGGTTCCGGTCGCCGGCGTCGTACGCGTGTGCGAAAAGCTGCTCGCGCTCGGCGTCGACGAGCTGAGCGTCGCCGACACGATCGGCGTCGGCACGCCGAACCAGGTCTTCGACGTCGTCGGCGCGCTGCGCGACGTCGTGCCGCTCGACCGGCTGGGCCTGCACTTCCACGACACGCGCGGCACCGCGCTCGCCAACACGCTGGCCGCGCTGGCCTGCGGGGTGCGCATCTACGACACCTCGGCCGGCGGCCTCGGCGGCTGCCCGTTCGCTCCCGGCGCGACCGGCAACTGCGCGACCGAAGACCTCGTCTACATGCTGCACGGCATGGGCATCGAAACCGGCATCGATCTCTCGAAGCTGCGCGCCGCCTCGCGTTTCATCGCAACGAAGCTGGGCCGCCCCCACGCCTCCCGCGCCTACACCGCCCTCGAAGCCGCCGAGGCCCGCACCGCCCGCCTCGCCGCTGCCAACGCGTGAATCCTTCCAAGTCCGAGTTGGACCGGCTCGGGTCGCGGCTGAGAAACAGTGAGTACCCGGCCGACGAAGACATCGTGCTACTGAATCGCTATCGTGAGCGCTTCATCGAGGTGACCGCCTCGGTTTCGGCCGCTTTGCGCGAACTCTCCGCCTACCCGGTGGAATCGCGCCCTCATAAGTCGATCCCCTCCATCGTCGCGAAACTTCGGCGACGGCGGCCGGCGCGTTTGTCGGCAATCCAGGATATCGCAGGCGCGCGAATTGTCGTTGGCGACGGAGAGGAGCAGGAACGCTTGGTGGAGCGAATTTGCGCCCGTTTCAGCAGGGTGTCGGTGGATGACAAGCGAACCCAGCCGTCATTCGGTTACCGGGCCGTCCACGTAATCGTCTCAGCTCCGCTGCCTTTCGAAGTTCAGGTGCGGACGGAGATCCAGCATGCCTGGGCTCAACTCTCCGAGCGTCTCGCCGACCGATACGGATTTGAGTTGAAATACGGCGGTGGCCCTCAAACGGTGCGACTGGCTCTTCTGGAGCTTGCCGACGTCATTCATGCGATCGAAGACCTTGCGGCCGCCGTACGAAAAGGGGAGCGGGTGGTGAAGACCACAACGGACTACCTAGATCGCCTTTCGGCGAGCATAGAAACCTTGGAGATTCAATGATCGATGTCGTCGTCGTTTACGACCGCCCCTCCGCTACAGTCGTAGAGCGGATGGATTTCGTTGAAAATTCGACGGCGGCGTTCGAGAAGCGGCTCGAACTTGAACGCGCATACCGTAATCAAGGCGCCGTTGAGGTGGTCTTGCTGAACGCAAGTTCCATCGACGATCTTAAGGTATCACATTCAAGGTACTTCGATCCAAACGCAATCTCGGCAGCGCGCGTGAAGCGCCTATCCGAGGAGCTTAGTCGCAAGATCGCGTCGTAGCGCGAACGCTAGGCGGGCGAGCTGCGAGCTGGACGACCGTTCCGGTCGTGCGCGTGACTTCATCAGTCTCTGTAGGAGGCGCTCTGAAGCTCTGCTGCGTAGAACCGGGCGATGCGCATTGCGATCCGGACCGGGAAGTTGTACGACGGCACAACCGCGCCGCCGCGTGAGAACGTCACCCTTCTGATCGAAGACGGACGGATTGCGCGCATCACGTCCGGCGACGCGAGCGGCGAGGCCGATCGCAGCTATGAGGCCGCCTCGGTGGTACCGGGGCTGATCAACTGCCACGCCCATCTCGAAGCGAACGGCGAGCCGGACACGCAGACGTTCTTCATCCTGCGCACGCGGACGGAGCGCACGCTCGACGCGGCGCGCAACGCGCGGCTGGCGCTCGAAGCCGGGGTGACGACGGTGCGCGATCTCGGCGGCGCCGAGTCGAACGCGATCGCGCTGCGCGACGCGATCGCGCGCGGCGACCATGCCGGTCCGACGATCGTGCCGGCGGGTCGCGCGCTCTGCATGACGGGCGGCCACGGCTCGTTCATCGGCCGCGAAACCGACGGACCGTGGGACGCGCGCAAAGGCGTGCGCGAGCAGCTCAAAGCCGGCGCCGGCTGCATCAAGCTGATCGCGACCGGCGGCGTGCTCACCAAAGGTGCGGTGCCGGGGAACGATCAGCTCACCGAAGAGGAGATGCGCGCGGCGATCGTGGAGGCGCACACGCACGGGCTGCGCGTCGCCGCGCACGCGATCGGGACGAACGGGATCAAGAACGCGCTGCGCGCCGGCGTCAACTCGATCGAGCACGGACACCTGCTCGACGACGAGGCGATCGCGCTGTTCAAAGAGCGCGGCGCGTACCTCGTGCCGACGCTCGCTGCGGTGTGGTGCATCTACGAGAACATCTCCGGCGGCGCGCAGCCGGACTACGTCGTGCGCAAGGCGAGCGAGATCTACCAGCGCGCGGGTGAGAACATCCGCAAGGCCTGGCAGAACGGCGTCACGATCGCGGGCGGCTCCGATGCGGGCACGCCGTACAACCGCCATCAGGACTATGCCTACGAGGTCGAGCTGATGTCGACCGTGCTCGGGATGAAGCCGCAGCAGGCGCTGACCGCTGCGACCTCCACCGCCGCGGAGTTGATCGGCGTCGACGCCGGCGTGCTCGCCGAAGGGCGTCCCGCGGACCTGCTCCTGCTCGACCGCGACGCCGGGAGCGACGTGCGCGCGCTGCGCGAGCCGCGCGTCGTGATCAAAGGCGGCGCCGTCGCGCACGAGCGCGCGTGACGACGAGCGTTGAAGCGGCGAATTTCGATCTGCGCGGGCTCAAGGTCGCGCTGCTCGGCGCGATCTCCTGGCCGACGCCGCCGCGAGGCTACGGACCGTGGGAGCAAGTCGCGTACAACATCGCACAGGGCTTGGTCGCGCGCGGCGCCGACGTAACGCTGTTCGCGACGGCGAACTCGACGAGCCCGGGAAAGCTCGCGGCGGTCGTGCCGGTCGGATTGAACGAGGACCCGGCGCTGAACGGCGAGCTGCTCACCGAGCTGCACGTCGCCTCGTGCTTCGCGCGCGCGCACGAGTTCGACCTGATCCACAACAGCCTCGACTGGAAGCCGCTGCTGTACGCGCTGTCGACCAAGACACCGCCGATGCTCACGACCGTGCACGGCTTCTCCTCACCGCCGATCCTCGGCGCATATTACGCCGGCGCGGCGCGCTCGTTCTACTGCTCGATCAGCGACGCCGACCGCGATCCCGGCTTGTCGTACCTCGCCACCACCTACAACGGCATCGATCCGAGTCGGTGGACGTTCCGCGCCGATCCGGGCGACTATCTGCTGTTCTTCGCGCGGTTCCACCCCGAGAAGGGCGCGCATCTGGCGATCGAGGTCGCGCGCCGCGCGGGCGTGCGGCTGAAGATGGCCGGGATCCCGCACGACCGCGCATACTTCGACGAGCTGGTAAAACCGCACGTCGACGGCGACGCCGTGCAGTTTCTCGGCCACGTCGCCGGCAAGGCGCGCGACGAGCTCGTCGGCGGCGCGCTCGCGCTCGTCCACATGACGACGCGCCCCGAGCGCTTCGGGCTTACGCTGATCGAAGCGATGGCGTGCGGCACGCCGGTGCTCGGCGCGCGGATGGGTTCGATCCCCGAGATCGTGGTCGACGGCGTGACCGGGTTCTTGTGCGATGACGTCGCCGACGCGGCCGGCAAGGTGATGCGGCTCGCGTCGCTATCGCGCGCCGCGTGCCGGGCCCACGTCGAGACGACGTTCACCGTCGAACGGATGGTGGAGCGCTATGCCCGCGCGTACGGCGAAGCGCTTCACCTCAAAGTCCCGCCCCCGCCGACCGACGAGCAGCGCCGCTGGCGCTCGCACGACTGGTGGGACCGCCCGATGGCCTTCACCGAGCTCCCGACGAAGCCGCTCTCCGCGCTCGAACGCATCGAGCTTCCGTAGCGCGCCGCGCGGCGGCGACTATAACGACCTGCCGTACCCGAGATAGTGCCACGATCCGTCGACCGGGCAAGCCCGCGTCCGAACCGGTTCGGTGTCGCCGCGCATGCCGCGCGACCAGCAGTCGCCGAGGATCGAACAGTAGCACAGCCGGAGATCGATCCGGTTCGATTGCGGGATCAGCGCTCGAATGAACGGCAGGTTCTCGACCCGCAGCAGGGTGACCGATCCACCGACTTTGATCACCGAGCCGATGCCGATCGAGCTGAAGGAGCCGTGCGCCGGCGGTCCGGCCGGTAGCAGGCTATGCATCGCCTCGACGAACGTCGCGTGCGGCTTCCCGTCGACGGTCAACACGACCGATCGCATGATGGCCGGCCCGACTCCGTCGTTGCTGACGTCGACCTCCAGCGCTTTCGGACCAATGGTCTGCGAGATCGAAACATACGGCCACACCTGCGACGAAAGCTGGGTCGCCACGATCCGCGACTGCCACCATGACGCTGCGGCTGCCAAGCTGCTGATCAAGAGCGCGCAGACCGCGATCAGCACGTCGAGCCGGAAACCGTTCGCGCTGTCTTCGCGCTGCGGCGCGCCGGCTTCGCTCATCGCGCGGCCGCCGCGCGGTCTTCGACCCAATGCAACCTGGCGCGACCGTGCTCGGCCTTCCGCAACGCCTCGTCGATGCTCGGCGCGAGCACCGTGAAGTGACCCATCTTCCGCCGCAGGGACGCGTGCGCTTTGCCGTACAAGTGCAGTTTGAGATCACGCTCACGGAGTAAGTCGTCGACCCCGCCGAGCGTGTCGCCGGCGCCGGCGCCGAGGATGTTCTCCATCACCGCCGGCGCGAACTGGCGCGGCTCGACCAGCGGCAAACCGCAGACGGCGCGAACGTGCAGCTCGTACTGGCTGATTTGCGTGGCGTCGAGCGAGTAGTGCCCGCTGTTGTGCACGCGCGGCGCGATCTCGTTGGCGAGCAGCTCGTCGCCGCGCTGAAAAAACTCGACGCAGAACGTGCCGATGATCTCGAGCCGCTCGGCGACCGTCGTCGCGTAGCGCCGCGCGCGCTCGGCGACGGCCGGCTCGACGCGGCCCGGTACGATCGTCGTCGCGAGCACGCCGTGGTCGTGCTGGTTCTCGGAGACCGGAAACGCGACGATCTGCCCCTGCGCGTTGCGCGCGGCGATGATCGAGAGCTCTCGGTCGAACGGAATCAGCCGCTCCCAGATCAGCGCGCGACCCTTTGCCTCGGTCCACGCGCGTTCGGCGTCCTCACGTGAGCGCACGACCCACTGGCCTTTGCCGTCGTATCCGCCGAGCGTCGTCTTCAGCACGCCCGGATAGCCGATCGCGTTCTCCGCCGCGTCGAGCTCCGCGCGCGAGCGGACCGGTGTGAAGTCGGCGACCGGGATACCGGCCTCACGCAGAAACGTCTTCTCGAGGATGCGCTCCTGGGTGATGCGCAGCGCGGTGGAGCCGGGATGGACGATGCGCCGGTCGGCTTCCAGCGCCAGCACCGAGTCCAGCGGGATGTTCTCGAACTCGTACGTGACGACGTCGCTGCGCGCGCCGAGCTCGCCGATCGCGCGCAGGTCGTCGTACGCGGCAACGATCTGCTCGTCGGCGACCTGTCCGGTCGGCGAGTTCGGAAGCGGCTCGAGCGTGACGACGTGGAACCCCATCCGCTTCGCCTCGAGCGTCAGCATCCGTCCGAGCTGTCCGCCGCCGAGGATCCCGATCGTGCGAATCACAGCTGAATCGCCTCGACCTCGGCCGCGATCCGGGCGGCGCGCTCTTCCAGCTTGCGCGCGACGTCGGCGTCGTGCAGCGCGAGGATGCGCGCCGCGAAGAGCGCCGCGTTCGCCGCGCCGCCGATCGCCATCGTCGCGACCGGGACGCCGGCCGGCATCTGCGCGATCGAGAGCAGCGAGTCGAGCCCCTTGAGCGCCTTCGACTCGACCGGGACGCCGATCACCGGCAGGTTCGTCTTCGTCGCCACCATCCCGGGCAGGTGCGCCGCCCCACCCGCTCCCGCGATAATCACCTCGATCCCGCGCCCCTTGGCCTCGCTCGCGTAGCGAAACATGAGATCGGGTGTGCGGTGCGCCGAGACGACCTTCAGCTCGAACGGAATCCCCAGCTCTTGCAGCGCCGTCGCGGCCGCGCGCATCGTCTCCAAATCCGACCTCGATCCCATCAGGATCCCGACCCTGGGTGCAGCGCTCATCGCACCCGCGGTTCGGGCCACCGTCCAAGCCGCCCTCGTCTAGCTTGCTCGCTCGGCCATTCTGCGGTTGCATATTCGTCACGCAGCGGACACGGGGGTCCGGCACAATTATCGCATGCCCGTCGCGCTCGTGGTCGTACTGGCAAGCTCCGCGATACTCTGCGTTCTTGCATTGGCGATGAGGCGTGAGGTACGACCATCTGCGGCCGCAAGAACACCTCAGACGCGCGCCCAGGAGAGCGCCGCCGACGACGTATTTATCTTTGAAGTGCTCGAACGTGTTCTGGCGAGAACGGTTGACGCCAACCGCTATCTCGACGCGCTGCTTCTCGGGATCCTCGCCAGCGACGTTGCGTTGATCGTGCTCGTCGTAGAGAAGACAACGGTGTACCGCAACTATTTACTTGCCGGGACCGCAGCAATTGCGGGAATCGTATCGGCTGCCCTGCTGCTGTCGGTGTTCGTCTTCGAAGCGCCCGACCCAAAGACGTTCCTGCGCGAGGCTATCTCGGACGTTCGCCGAGCACGTTTCTGATCAAGCACAACAATTCGTCATATTTTCGCGGCGAAACGGTTGGATTCGCGCCGCAAAAATGTCGATATTCACATTTGCATTGCTGGTTCTCCTCACCGCCGCTCTTGCCGCAAGCGTCGGAACGATGCTACACTGAAAGGACAGCCATGAAGCTCCTGCAACGCGTCGGCCGTCTCATCTACCTCTTCCTTCATCCGGAGGAAGCGGTTGGAGACCTCGGCCCGGCCGGCCCCGATGATCCGGTATGGAACGAAAGCGTTGGCTACAGCATGGTTTGGGGCTCCGGCTGGCGAGACTTGTTCAAGCAGTTGAAGTGACTCGCACTGCGGCCGGGTAAGGACGCCCGGATGCGGTTCTCGGTTGGCGTAAACTACTGGCCGCGGCGCAGCGCGATGGCGATGTGGCGGCGGTTCGATGCGGGCGAGATTCGCGAGGACTTCGGACGCATCGCCGGATTAGGGCTGGACGCCGTGCGGTTCTTTCTGCGCTGGGACGACTTTCAGCCGAGCGCCGATGTGGTCGACGGCGCGATGCTGGCGCGGCTCGAAGCGGTCGCCGACCTCGCCGCCGAGGCCGGGCTGCAGACGATGCCGGCGCTGTTCTGCGGGCACATGAGCGGGGTCAACTGGCTGCCGCCGTGGGCGCTCGATCCGGCAACGCCGCACGGTCGCTTTCGCACGCTTTCCGGCGGCGCCGAATCGCCGTACGGCATCGGCGACTTCTACAAGAACGGGCCGCTGCTCGACGCACAGCTCGTCTTCGCGCGCGCCGTGGGAGAACGCTTGCACGCGCATCCGGCTGTCTTCGCATGGGACCTCGGGAACGAGTTCAGCAACCTGCGCGAGCCGGCGACCGAACACGACGCTGCCGAATGGAGCCGCCGGCTCACCGCGGCGCTGCACGAAACATCAGGCATTCCGGTTACCGCCGGGACGCACGGCGAAGATCTCACCCGCAATCGCAACCTGCGGCTCTCGTCGCTGTGCCAGCCGTTCGCGTTCGCGACGATGCACGGGTATCCGGTCTACAGCGCGTTCTCGCGCAGCCGCCTCGACCCGGAGGTCGTCCCGTTCCTCGCGCTGCTCGCGGCGTCGTTCGCGCACAAGCCCGTGCTCTTCAGCGAGTTCGGGAACCCGACGTGCCCGCCGGGAAAGCTCTCCCCGTTCGAGCGCGTCGCGATGCCCGACGAGCCGCCGAACCCGACGATCTCGCCCGACGATCCCGTCGTCGCGCCGTACGCGTGCTTGAGCGAGGACGAGATGGCGGAATACTGCACGAACGTGCTCGAGCGGCTGCACGCCGACGGCCGGCTCGGCGCGTACTGGTGGTGCTGGGCCGACTACGCGGACGAGCTGCGCGGCGAGCCGCCGTTCGACCGCGCGCCGCACGAGCTCTCCTTCGGGATCATCCGCAGCGACGGCAGCGAGAAGCCCGTCGCGGCAGCGCTCGCCGCGTTCGCGCGCCAGCGGCGGACCGTGCTAGAGCCGCACGACATGCCGCTGATCGCGGAAGTCTACTACTATCGCACCCTGCCGCGCAGCACGCAGACGCTCTACGACGCATTCTCGGCCGCGGTCGAGGAACGGCGCCGCGGCGCGCGGTAAGCGGGCTCGTGCGCGAAAATACCGTGAAGCGCCGGCTGCAGGCCGGCGAGACCGTGGTCGGGACTTGGATGAACCTCGCCGAGCCGCTCGCCGCAGGGCTGCTCGCGAGCCACGGTTGGGACTGGATCCTCATCGACATGGAGCATGGACCGATCCCGCTCGCCGACGCGGCCGCGATGGTGACGGCGGTGCGGGCGCAGAATTGCGTCCCCGTCGTGCGCGCGGCGTGGAACGAAAGCGCGCAGATCCAGCGCGTGCTCGATCTAGGCGCGTGGGGCGTCATGGTGCCGGTGATCAACACCGCGGAGGATGCCCGCCGCGCCGTGCGCGACGCGCGCTTTCCTCCACTCGGAGAACGCAGCCGCGGCGGCGTCCGTGCGAATCTGACCTGGGATACCGATCCCGGCACGTACAGCCGCCGCGCGAACGAGGAGATCTTGCTGCTGGTGCAAGTCGAGACCGAGGAGTCGGTTTCCAACGTCGCCGAGATCCTCGCCGTCGACGGCATCGACGGCGTGTTCGTGGGACCGAACGACTTGGCGTTCTCCGGCGGCAAGCCGTGGCCCGACGTGTGGCAGAAGGACGACGCGTACATGGCGCTGATCGACGCGGTTGCGAACGCCGCGAAGTCGTCCGGAAAGTTCGCCGGCATCCTAGCGCGCGACGCGGTGCAGGCAACGCAAATGATCGCGCGCGGCTACCGGTTCGTCGGCGTCGGCGGCGACGCGGCATTTCTTACGGCCGGCTCGAAGAACGCCCTCGACGTGGTACGCGCGGCGCAGAAGACGGTATGAGCGTCGTCGTCGTCACCGGCGCGTCGAGCGGAATCGGGCGCGCGCTCGCGCTGCGCGCCGCGCGCGCCGGGTACGACGTCGTCGCGATCGGGCGCAACGCGGCCGCGCTCGCCGCGCTCGCCGAGCGCGCGGGCCGCGAAGGCGGGCGCATCGTCACCGCAGCGCACGATATCGCCGACCCGGCGAACGCGCGCGCGATCGTCGAGTTGGCGCGGCGCACGTTCGGCCGGATCGACGTGCTGGTCAACAACGCCGGACAGGTCGCCGTCGGACCGCTCTCGGCGCAGAGCGACGAGGCGCTGCGCGCGCAGTTCGGCACGCACGCGATCGGCCCGATCGCGCTCGTCCGCGAGGCGCTGCCGCTGCTGCGCGAGTCGCGCGGGCACGTCTTTCTCGTGGGCAGCGGCGTCGCGCGCGTCCCGGTCGGCGGGCTCGGCGCCTATCCGCCCTCGAAAGCGGCGACGCGCTCGGCGGCGTCGCTGCTGCGCCGCGAGCTCAAGCCGCTCGGGATCGCGGTCACCTACGTCGATCCGGGCGTGGTCGACACCGCCTTCATGACGCGCGCCGGAATGCCGGGCGCGCCCGCGCGCCTCCTCGTCACCCCCGAAGAGGTCGCGCGCAAGATCCTGCTCGCCATTCCGACACGCCCGCGCGTGCTCAACGCCGTCCCGTGGCAGACGGCGTTCGTCGCGCTCGCGGAGCTGTTTCCGCGCGTCACCGACTTCGTGCTCGAACGCAACCCGGCACTCGTCGGCGCGAACGACGCCGCCACACCGCGCGCGATCGAAAGCGCGCCCGACGACGGAGCTCCGGCTGAAGCACCGCAAGCGCCGGCACACGACGCCGCGCCGGTTTCGCCGGCGTCCGAACCCGACGCGTTCGAAACGGCGATCGAACCGGTGCGCCGGCGCATGGAGCGCGTGAAGCTGCGCGAGCAGTTCGTGCGCGATCTGCTGCACGAAGGCGAGTCGCTCGATCCGAACGAGGTCGCGCTGCGCTGGGCCGGGATGCCGAACAAGAACGAGCGCGCGGCGACGATCGAGGTGCTCGACGCGCTCGCGGACGCGCGCTTTCTCGCGCGCGAAGGCGCTAACTACCGCGTGCTGCGCGGTCCGGACTGATGCCTGCGCTGCCGGCGTCGATGCGCGCCGCGGTGCTCGACCGCACCGCCGGCGGGCTGCGCGTCGTGGAGCGCCCGCTCCCGGTCCCGCGCGACGGCGAGGTGCTGTTGCGCGTGCGCGCGTGCGGCGTCTGCCGCACCGACCTGCACATTGTCGACGGCGAGCTTCCCGCGCACCGGCATCCCGTCGTCCCGGGACACCAGATCGTCGGCGAGGTGGTCGCCGGCGCGACGCCGGAGCGCCCGCTCGGTTCGCGCGTGGGCGTCTCGTGGATCGCCTCGACCGACGGCACGTGTCCGTTCTGCCGCCGCCACACCGAGAACTTGTGTGACGCCCTGCGCTTCACCGGCTACGACAGCGACGGCGGCTACGCCGAGTACGCCGTCGCGCGCGCGGACTTCACCTACCCGCTGCACGAGTCGCTCGACGACGTCCACGTTGCGCCGCTGCTGTGCGCGGGGATCATCGGCTTTCGCGCGCTGCGCGTCGCAGGGGTCGAGCGCGGCGAGCGCGTCGGGCTGTACGGCTTCGGCGCCTCGGCGCACCTCATGCTGCCCGTGCTGCAATCCTGGGGCTGCGAAGCGTTCGTCGCGACGCGCGGCGAGTCGCACCGCGCGTTCGCGCGCTCGCTCGGCGCGGCGTGGGTAGGCGATGCCACCGAGACGCCGCCGGTCGCGCTCGACCGCGCCATAACGTTCGCGCCCTCCGGCGACGTCGTCGTCGCGGCGCTGCGCGCGCTGCGCAAAGGCGGCGTCGTCGCGATCAACGCCATCCACCTCGACCGCATCCCCCAGTTCGACTACGACACGCTCTTGTGGGGCGAACGGCAGCTGCGCTCCGTCGCGAACATGACCCGCCAAGACGCGCACGACTTTCTCGCGCTCGCCGCGCGGATCGGCCTGCGCCCGCACGCCACCGCGTTTTCGCTTGAGCGGATCGCCGACGCGCTCGCGGCGGTGCGGAGCGACGCCGTCGACGGCGCGGCGGTCGTCGTCCCGCCGCTTACGTGACGCCGCTCGCCCCGCGCGGTTCTACCAGTACGCGACGTCTTTCTGCTGCGTGTTCTTGTACTTCCCGAACACGTCGGGATTGGCGCGGAACTCGCGCTCGAGGTCCGCGATTCGCGCGTCGTCCAGCGGGTGGTCGCGCAGCCACGACGCTTGGCCGGCGCCGTACGTCTCGGTCATGATCTGGAAGAACCAGACCATCCCCCACGGGTTGAACTGCCCGGTCGCGGCCATGATCCGCGCGCCTTCTTCGTCGGCCTGCGCTTCGATGTGCATCGACGCTTTGGCGTCGCTGCTCGCGACGGCGGCCTGCGAACCGTAGTCGACCGCCGCGCCGGCGAGCGGCCCGAGCACGATTTGCGAGAGCACGGAGACGACCGACGCCGCGGTGCTCTTCTTTTGCAGCGAGGCCATGCGCTGCGCGACGTGGTGCAGCACCATGTGGCCGGTCTCGTGCGCCAGCACGCCGGCGAGCTCGTCGCGGTTCTTCGCCAGCCGCAGCAGCGGCTCGTTGACGTAGATGTTGCCGCCCGGGACGGAAAACGCGTTGGCGGAGTCGCCGCGCACGATGTAGTACCGGATCGGATACGGATAACGCGAAACGACGGCCTGCGCGATCACCGAACCGACCTCGTTCAAGTGCTCGTAGTACGGCGAGTCGAAGAGGAGCTCGCCGTCGTCGCGAAGCTGGGCGAAGACCTCACGCCCGACGGACGGTTCGTCGAGCGCCGAGGCGGGCGCGATGTTCGCCAGCTCGGCGACGCCGGCGGTGGCGATGAGACTGCGGATGAACGCCGTGCGTTGCATCGTACGTATTCCCTCGGAAAGGACGCGGTTGACTAGGAAACTCTCCCGCTCGCTGATCGGTTGCGTGGCGCTCGCGGTCTCCCTCTCGGCCTCTTCTGAGCTGGCCGGCGCGGCCGGCTCGCGGGTCCCGGTCCCGCTCGGCGCGCTCGCCGGGCTCAAGCAAGCCGGCCCCGCCGACGGGCGGATCACGCTCCACCTCGCGGTCGAGCTGCAGCCGCGGGGCGACCTCGACGGCCTCGCCGCGCAGATGAGCGACCCGGCGAACCCGAGCCACGACCGCGTCGTCACCCGCGAGGCGTTCGTCGACCGCTTCGGCCGCGCCGCCGACGCGCGCGCCGCCGGGGCGCTGCTGCGGGCCGCCGGCGGGACCGACGTTCTGGTCGCGGGCGACGGGCTCGTCGTGGGCGCGCTGATGCGCATCTCCGAGGCCGAGAAACTTTTCAACGTGCGCTGGCAGAAGTGGACGGACGGGACGCGAACCGTCCTCGCGCCGAGCGGGCCGCTGAGCCTCGCGCTGGGCGGCGTCCGCGACGTGCGCGGTGCGGTCGTCGCCGACGCGCCGCGGCTGGCCGACACGCGCCCCTCGTTCACGTACTTCCGCGGCGACTGGTACGAGCCGGCGCGATTCCGCTCGATGACCGACGCGATCGAGAACGGCGGCGGCAACCAGCGCATCGTGCTGGTCGAGGACGCCTCGGACCGCTTCGACGTCAACGACCTGCGCAAGTTCCTCGCCGCCGAAGGCGCGCCGCCCGGCGCGTCGATGAGCCGGGTGAGCGAACGCAGCTTCGTCTTCAAGAACAGCTCCTCGGAGTGCGGCCGCGACGACCGCGGTCAGGAAGCCGGGCTCGACGTCAGCGCTGCGATCACCACCGCGCCGCTCGCCGAGGTGATCGCCGACTACGACGACGTGTGCGGCCGCGGGAACGACTCGACCGCGGCGCTCGCGCGCGCGCTCGACCTCGACCCGACGGTGCTGGTGCTGCCGGTCGTCGCCGGCCCCGCCGACGGCCCAATCGCCTCGCGCTGGGGCCAGACGCCGCTCCCCATCCTCGAAGCGCTGGTGCGCGGGATCCCGCTCGTCGTCCCGGCCGGCGACGACGGCGCGTACGGCTACAAAGAGCCCGGCGTCGAGCGCGCCCGCGTCGCGTGGCCCTGTGTCTCGCCGTACGTCATCTGCGCCGGCGGGACGCAGCTGGGCGACCGCGACGGCGTCGCCGACGAAGGCCCGTGGAACGATCTCGAGCACGCCGGCGGCGGCGGCATCTCGGTCGAGCCGCGCCCGAGCTGGCAGAACGCGCCGGGCGACTTTCTCTTCTCGCCCGCGTACGTGAAGAACCGGATCGTTCCCGACGTCGCGGCGGACGCGGCGGGACACCTGCGCGTCTTCTGGCACGGCTACGGGATCGGCGGCGTCGGCGGGACGAGCGAATCGGCCTCGCTGGTCGCCGGCCAGCTGGCGGCGATCAACAGCCTCGTGCCGACGCCGAAGCGTCTGCTGACGACCGCCGACCTCTACGTGCTGGCGAAAAATTCTCCGCAGGCGTTTCGCGACGTCTCGCGCGAGAACGACCGCGGTTGGAAAGACAACACGCTGCGCCCGCGCCGCAACCCGCTGCCGAAGAACTTCCGCGGGCTCGTTCCGCCGGCGCCGCCGCTGGTGAAGGGCTGCGTCGAGCAGCAGCCGGACGGCTGCGCGGTGACGGAAGGCTACGACGCGGTGACGGGGATCGGCTCGATCAAAGAGCGCGCCGCGGTCGACGCGCTGCGCTAATCGCGAGCGTCACAAAGAAGAGAAGCGTCGCGAGCAGCACGATCGTCGCACCCGACGACGCGTGCAGCTCGTACGACGCGTAGAGCCCGCCGACGGTCGAGAAGACGCCGAACAGGCACGAGAGCAGCATCATGGGGATAAAGCGCTTCGTGAGCTGCGCGGCGGCGGCCGCGGGCGTGACGAGCAGCGCCGCGACTAGCACGATCCCGACCGCCTGCAATGCGACGATGATCGTCAGCGCGAGGATTACCAGCAGCGCGTAGTCGACGAAGCCGGCCCGAATTCCGGCCGCTTCGGCGACGATCGGGTCGAACGAGGTATACAGCAGCGGCCGCCACAGCGCCCCGACGACGAGCGCGACGAACAGCCCGAGCCCGACCACCATCGCGACGTCGAACGGTGAGACGCCGAGGATGCTGCCGAACAAGAAGCTCTGCAAGTCGACGGTCGCGCGCGGCGAGCGCGACATAAGGAACACGCCCAGCGCGAAGGCGCCGGTGAAGAGCACGCCGATCGCGGTGTCGAGCGAGACGCGCCCGCGCCGGTGGACGAAGCCGATCAGCAGCGCGGTGACGATCGTCGCCGCCGCCGCGCCGGCGTAGAAGTTCGCGCCGCGCAGGTACGCGATGGCGATCCCGGCGAACGAGGCGTGCGCGAGCCCGTCGCCGATGAACGAAAGCTTGCGCAGCACGACGTACGTCCCCATCGCCGAGCACAGCGCGCCGACGAACAACGCGACCACGAACGCGCGCTGCATGAAGTCGTACTGAAACGGCGCCAGTACCGAGTCCATGCTAATGTGTGTGCTGGTCGGCGCGGTGGTGGCCGTGGACGTGCGTGTGCTCGCGGATCGCGGCGTACGCGCCGGATTGCAGGACGTCGTCCGGCACGCCGTCGGCGAGGATCTTGCGGTCGACGACGATCAGGCGGTCAAACCACTCGTTCGCGCGGTCGAGGTCGTGGGTCGTCATCAGGACCGGCAACCCGTCGGCGACGAGCCCGCGCACGAGCCGGAGCAGCGCATTTTCTGTCGCCGCATCGACGCCGGTCGTCGGCTCGTCGAGCAGCAGCAGCAGCGGCTCCTGCGCGATCGCGCGCGCGACGAACGTGCGCTGCTGCTGTCCGCCCGAGAGCTCGCTGATGTGGCGGTCTGCAAGGCTGCCCAGATCGAGCGCGTCGAGCGCGCGCGCGACGGCGCACCGGTCGTGCGCGGAGAACGGGCGGAACGGCGCCAGCCGCGGATAGCGCCCCATCCCCACGACGTCGCGCACCGTCACCGGAAACTGCCAGTCGACGTCCTCGATCTGCGGCACGTACCCGATCGTCCCCGCCGGCAGCTCACGCGGCGGGCGACCTTGCACTCGCACCGTCCCTTGCGAGGGCTGCACCAACCCGGCGACGGTTTTCAGCAGCGTCGACTTTCCGGAGCCGTTCGGGCCGACGATTCCGAGTGCGGTCCCGCGCGGCAAGGCGAAGTCGACGCCTTGCAGCGCTTCGACGCGGTCGTACCGCACGTGCAGGTCGTGCACCTCGACGGCATAGGTTTGATTCTGCGCGGGCGCGGCGGTCGTCGTCATCGCAGTGTGCAGCCGATCGTGGTCATCGGAGCGCCGCGACGATCGTGTCGGTGTCGGTGTCGATCATGCCGACGTAGGTCGAGGTGGCCGGATCGGTGCCGAGCGAGTCGTCGTAGAGAAACGCGACCTTCAAGCCGCCGGCACTTTGGGCCAGCGCGCGCGCGAGCTTGTCGCTGTACTCGTGCTCGGCGAAGACCGCCGGGACGCGTTCGGCGCGCGCCAGCCGCACGAGGTCCGCGACGTGCGCGGGGTTCGGCTCGGCGCCCGCGATCGGCTCGATCGCGCCGACGACCTTCAATCCGAAGCGCTTCGCGTAGTAGTCGAACGCGTTGTGAAAGACGATCATCGTGCGGCGCGCCGGCGGAATCGTGTTGATCTTCGCTCGCGTGCGCGACTCCAGCGCGACGAGCGCCGTGTCGTACGCCGCCGCGGCGGCGCGGTACGCGACGGCGTGCGCACCGTCGGCGGCAATCAGCGCGTCGCGGATCTTTCCGGCATAGGCACGCGCAAAGACGGGGTCCATCCAGAGATGCGGGTTGCCGCCGACGACAGGCAGCCCGGCGGTGCAGACGACGATGCGCAAACGGGGATTGCCGGCATTGCGGATCGTCGCCTCGAGCCAGCCCTCCAGGCCCGCACCGTTCTCGACGAGGACGTCGGCGTTGCGCAGCGCTTCGATCGCGTCGGGCGCCGGCTGAAAGTCTTCCGGCGAGACGCCGACGGGCACGAGCGAGCGAACGTCGGCCTTCTGCCCGGCGGCTCCGCGCGCGATCGAGGCCAGCGTCGTGGTGGTCGCGACGATGCGCAGCGGTCCGTCCGCCCGAGCCTGCGGCCCGTGCTGAGAGCACCCGGCTAAGAGAAGCAGCCCGAGGGCCGCAACCGCCGAGCGAGGAGAAGGCATCGCCCTCTCTCTCGCCGGAACGCCGACGCGTCCCTGTAGCACCCGCGTGAACGTGTCCGGTTTGCCCCAAGTAGAAATGTCCGGTCGGTCAGGACTGGGGCGGGGATCCGGGTCAACACTTCCAGGCGGTGTAGTTCCGGTCGGCTCATCGGGAAGAGCTCCATGAGCCCCTCGACCCAGCCGACCGGACATTTCTACTTGGGCGAACACCCGGACATTTCTATTTGGCGCCAATAGAACGCCGACGCGTCCCTTTGACAGGGAGCGCCGACCCCTGCTAGAATCCCGAGTCGGCCCGTGGGGGTGTAGCTCAGCTGGTAGAGCACTTGCTTCGCATGTAAGGGGTCAGCGGTTCGAGTCCGCTCACCTCCACCACGAGTTCCAAAGCCCGCCGATCGATCCGGCGGGCTTTTTTGCTCGCTGCAGTTTGTGCCGGGGCGAAATGCTTCTCACGCGACCTGAAACGCCGCCGGTCGGCTTAAACGGAGGAAATCAAGTCCGACCTCGTTCGGGATGACCGCGTTGCGAGCCGAACTCACGGCGCTTTCGAAGCGGCGCAGGTGTGCCGCCAATTCAAATCGTCTCAGCCGCTTTCGCCACAGCGGCCAGGGTCAGGCTTACCATGGCGTCCCTACGAATTTCCAAAAACGCATGTGCGGAAGCGCGATCAACATCGGCGAGGCCCGATGCGGCAGCGGCCTCATTCACAGCTTCCCGCACGTCAGCAGCTGCGTGTACTATGCGGTCCGCAGCTACTGCGGCGAGTGACTTGTCATTGAGACCCCGGAACACCCACCGAGAATCATCGGTAGCATTTCCCTGACTGCTCCTTAAAAGATGGGCGCTGTCCCAGTGGCTTCCGGTAAAGGCGTTCCCATGGTCGATCGCGAGAAACCGTCTCGGCCGTCCTCCTCGTGCCATAGTCAATATGTCGCCCGGTTTGCGATCGGGGTTTCGCAATAGTTCGTCGAACGCGAAAAGCAAATACACTGTCGCCCCGTCGTATTCTTCGATTGCTGACGCAATGTGAGATCCATCAGGAAGCGCTTCGTAATTGTCCATGTATAGTGATCCAAAGCATAGCCCAGCGATGCTTGCTACAAGACCCTCGGGTACAGTGAGCAGCGCGAATTCTGGTACGGGGACGCCTACCCGTTCAGCTAGTATGCTCGCACAAAGCTCGTTAAACAACTCTTTGCTACAGATGCCACCGTGGCTCGCCCCGGCGGCGTCGTAAGGCCATTTAGCGACGTACTTCCTACAATCGTCCCCCTTGACAAATCGCTTCGGCTGCGAGCCCGCAGAAATGGCGCCTAAATCCTCTGTTGCGGTTATGCGATGAAACATTATACGCCCTTTGAATTATCGCCTCGGTTTTCCGGCGTGGAAAGAGTTGATTTCAAAGGCCGAAGCACCGAAAAGCGGCCGCTCATGCTAACTGCCGCGCCTTGACGCTACGGGCGCTCTTGCCTTTTTGCGGTCGTATTGTTTCGAATTGATTGCCGCCATCGCAAGGTGGCGCTGATCGAGCGCCTGCCGCAGCAATGTCTTAATTATCGCCTGACGACTGACGTTCAGATCTGCGGCGGCGGAATCGAGTTCATCGAGCATCTGGCCGGTGAAATCGACGTTAACTCTTTGGATTGGCGTGACCATTCGGCCGCGGTTCGTGAAAAATTGCGATACGTCTTCGCCTTGATCCGCAAGGCGCGCAATTTCGTCAGCAGAAGTCGGCGCTGCGCTTTTACGAGTAGTCTTCATAGAGCTGTCGTTCCTGTTTCGTTGCTTTCCAAAGCGTAACGAGGTGGTAGTATTCCCCTTCCTCGTCTTCACGAGGCTCGAAGATGAGCGAATAGAGCCGCGCACCGACCCAGCCGATTGCACGGTATTGCTCGGGAATGTCGCGCCGTTGGTCAAGATAGTACGGTCGATCGAAGATAGCTCTCGCTTCTTCGAAACCGACACCCCTTTTGGGTTCAGCGCGCAGCCGCTTGCTCTTCTGGGGGTCGAACCTCACCCGCATTTGGTATAACAGTTATACCATAGGGGCCAAGCGAAAGCAAGTTGCCTCGACCTCGCCTCAGAGTTGGGGACGGAGCGGCTTTCTCAGTACGGCGCGAAATTCGTCAAGCTGTCACCGGTGACGACAAGCGCGAAGGCTTGCGGGCCTTTGAGCAAGTTGTTGGCCATCACTTGGATGTAGTAGACGCCGGCGCCGGGAGTTGGGATGCGCACCGACTGCAGGTTGTTGTCGCGGTCGGGCGGGGGCGGCGCGTCGGGCAGGTTCTGGTTGCCGGTGTACTTCTTCACGTCGCCGCCGAGCTGGACGATGAGGCCGAGGCTGTTCTGGAGACCGCGCGCCGGCAGATCGGTGTACGCGAGACAGATGCGCAGCTCGTCGATGCCGGCCGGAACGGTGACCTGAAAGCGCGCGGCGTCGCCGGTTTTCGCAAGGCCCGCGCCCGCCGCATAGTTGTCGTCGAAGAACAGCATGAAGTTCGGCCGGCTCGCGTTCGGCACCGCGCGCGACACGTCGACGCGGCCGTGCCCTTGATGATAGCTCGGCGTCCCGCCGGGCGCGGCGGTCGCGTCGGCGCCGGTGAGCCACGCCGTGCTGTTCACCAGCGTCGCTTTCAGCAGCGCGGCCGAGGGCTGGTGTTTTGCGACGTCGGTGTAGTACTGGCGCACGAGCGCCGCCGCGCCGGCGACGAGCGGCGACGCCATGCTGGTCCCGCCGTCGTATGCGTAGTGCGCCGGATCGGGCGTGTACGGTCCCCAGAAATTGCTGACCGGCGCGAGCGACGAGCGCGCGGCGGCGATGTCCGTGCCGGGCGCGACCACGTCGGGCTTGATCCTGCGGTCGTCGCACGGCCCGCGGCTGGAGAAGCCTGCCAGCGCGTTCGGATCGCCGGAGATGTTCTGGCTCGCGATCGGATCGTTCGGAAACGCGCTGGGGAACGACTGCGCCCAGGTGCTCGCGCTCAGCGCGCCGTCGGTGCGCGAGCTGCGGCTCGCGCCGACCGTGATCGCGTTCTTGCACGACGCGGGCGACGCGATCGAGTACCAGTCGACGAATCCCGCGGCGCTGCGCTGCGGCGCGGCGGCGCTGCCGTCGTTGCCCGCCGCGACGACGATCAGCATGTCGGGATGGTTGTAGACGAACTCGTCGACCTCTTCGCTGTTGATCGCGTAGACCGAGCTGCCGGAGTTTCCCCAGCTCGCGTTCTGAATGCGCGCGCCGGCGTCGTACGATTCCTGGAAGAGCTGGTTGAGATCGACCGGCAGCCCGCCGAGCCCGCCCGCGTCGTCGAGCAGCGATTGAAAGACGAGCGTCGCTTTCGGCGCCATCCCTTTCACCTTGCCGCCCGAGGCGGTGCCGTCGCCGAGCGCGCAGCCGGCGACGTGCGTGCCGTGGCCTTCCGGGTCGGATGCGTCGTTCGCGCGGCCGCGCGCGATCGCGAGCTTGATCCGGCCGGTGAAATCCGGATGCGTTTGATCGATCCCGGTGTCGGCGATCGCGACGATCTGGCCGCTGCCGTCGAGCGCGACACCCGGCGCCGGGCCGACCGCCGTCGCCGCGTCGGCGCCGAGCAGCTGCCGCGCGACGTCCGCGAAGAGCTTCGGCGGAACGTACTGCTCGATCGTCTCGACCTCGGTTCGCCGCGCGAGATCGTCGAGCACCGGCGCATTGGGCGGCGCGTAGAAACGCACTTTGCGAACACCCGAGCCGGCGATCGTGAGGTGCTGCTGGCCGAGCCAGGTGACGATGGTGCTCACGTCGGTCGGGTCGTGCAGCCGCGCGTCCCACGCCACCATCTTGACCGGCTGCTGCTCGGCGCCGGCCGGAGCCGCGGCGAGCACCGCGACTTTCGGTGCCGCGGACGACGGCGCGATCCACGTGACCGCTTCGACGCCCGGCACGCTGCGGATCGCGGCGATCGCGCCGGCGTGCGCGCGAATCTTGTAGCCGCCTTCCGGCAGCGCTTCCATGATCGTCGCGCCCGCGGTTTGGAGCGCGTTGCGCACGTCCTCGATCAACGGCACGCTCAAATCGAGCGCATAGTAGTCGAGCTCTGCCGGAACGCCTTCGTCCGGCGCCGGAACCGGCGCGGCAGCCATCGCGAAGCCGAAGGCGCTGATGCTCTGCCGCGGCGACGGGGCGACGCGCCGAACCGGCGGCGGCTGCTGTTCCTGCACGATCGCGCCGGCGGCTTCGGCCTTCGCGATGTCGTTCTCGTCGATGTCGCCGACGGCAAAACTCTGCGTCGGTTTGCCCACGATGGAGGAGAGGAGCGGCAACACCGCGTCGCGCTCCTCGTCGTGCAGCCAGAACAGCGTCACCCGTTTCTTCGCCACGCTGCACTTCGCTACGCAGCGGCCGGGCGGGCATCCTTTCGGTCCTGCCCGCGCGGCCGGCGAAATCGGAGCTCAGGCTTGCGGCAGGACGATCGTCTGAGCGGTCTGGACCGCGCTGAAGGCGGTCTGGACGAGGTCGGCGCCGAGGACGACGATGCCGGCGCTGATGACGGCGAGGGCGAGAAGCGAGCGGATCACGGCGGGTTCTCCTCAACTATTTTGTTAGGTGATCGGTGCGCCGAGCGTAGCATCGCCCGCACGGGATGTCAACTAAAAAGATAGTTAGAACGCCGCGGCAGCCTCCGCGAAGGCGCAGAAGGCGGCGACGGCGCCGAGCTGCTCGACCGTCGCCGCGCGCGTTTCGAGCAGCCGCGGCGAGCAAACCAGCGCCGCCAGCGCCCGGCCGCGCGAGAGCGCGACGTTGAAGCGGTTCGCCTCGAACAGGAAGTCGGCACCGCGCGGGGCGTCCTCGGCGCTCGAGGTCGCCAGCGAGTAGACCACCGCGGGCGCCTCCTGGCCCTGGAACTTGTCGACCGTCCCGACCCGGACGGTCTCGCCGAAGCGGGCCCGCAGCCGGCGTTTCAGCAGCCGCACCTGGGCGTTGTACGGCGAGACGACGAGCACGTCGGCCGGCCCGAGCGGCCGCGCGACGCCGTGGCGGTCGGTGAACGTGCCGCCGACCAGCCCGGCCAGGATCGCCTCGACCGCGTCGGCTTCTTCCTCCGAAAACTGCGCGTTCGACGCGTGCTCGACCGGGACGTAGCGCAGCCCGGCCCCGGTGAACCACGGTGCCTCGATCCGCTGGCTCGCGCACGACGCGGCCGAGCAGAGCCGGCCCTCGTACACCATCCCCGAGACGAACTCGCACAGCGCGGGGTGCATCCGGAAGGTGCGGTCGAGGAAAACGCCGCGGTCGTCGGGGAGCGTTCCGTGCACGCCGCCCGGCGCGCCTTCGTCGGCCAGCAGGTGCTCCAAGACCGAGACGCCGGCCCCGTCGGGATGCGTCCCCACCGAGACGTGCGCGAGCTGCAGCGGGTCGCCGAGCAGGATGACGTTCTCGGCGTTCGTCGCCATCGCGAGCGCGTCGGCGAGCGCGACCTGACCCGCTTCGTCGATGACCAGATAATCGACGGGCGCGAGATCGTCGCGCGCGAACAGCCACGACGTTCCGGCGACGAGCGCGTACTCCGCGAACGGCGCGTTCTTCTCGGCGTTCTCGACGAACGCGTGCGCGCGCTTCGACTCGAACGGTGAGTCGGGGTTCGTCTTGTCGCACTTCTTGATCCCGCGGAACGACGCCCCGCGCGCGGCGACGGCGCTCTCGACCTCGTGCAGCAGGTTGTTGATCGCTTTGTGGCTGTTCGAGGTGACGCCGATCCGCTTCCCCGCCGCCAGCAGCGCGGCGATCACGTGCGCGCCGGCGTACGTCTTTCCGGTTCCCGGCGGACCTTGCACCGCAAGCGCGCTGCGATTCAATCGCAGCGCCAGATCCGCGACGTCGGCGGGATCGATCGCTTCCGCGCCGGGGCGCATCGCGGGCTGCACCCGGTCGCCCTCGTGCAGCCCGGTGATGCGCGGGCGCACGCGGTAGAGGATGTCCGACGCCGCCGAATACGTCGCGCGCTCGGTGCCGGCGAGCGCGGCTTCGGCGAGCCGGCGCAGCGCGGCTTGCTGCACTCCGGTGTAGATCGGGCCGCCGGGGACGAGCGCGCGCGGGTGCGGATCGGCGGGCCACTTCTTGACCTGCACCAGACGCTCGTCTTCGTCGAGCGCGACGACCTCGAGCGCGGGCGCGTCGCGCCGGTCGGGATCGACGAACGAACCGGTCCCGACCTTGTGCTGCTGCACCGGAAAGCGGTACGTGTAGACCGAGCGCGTTCCGCGCCGCGCCGGCTCGAGCGGCGCGAACTCCTCGGCGAGCGCGAGGCCGCCGAGCGCTTCCGCGTCGTCGTCGACGAACGTCGCGTCGGGCGCGCGCTCGTAGCGGTCGAACAGCGCCCACCACACCGGCTTCTCCTCGCGGCGGTGGTAGCCGGCGAGGTGCGCGAGCAGCTCGCGCGGCGAACCGGGCGCCGCGCCGGCGAGCAGCGCGCGCTGGATCTCCGTCAGCTCTTTGAGCTCGCGCAGCCTCTCCTCGCTCGGAAGCTTCGGATCGCGCTCGGGGCGGAACGCGACCTCCAGCGCGTAGAGCGTGCGCGCCTCCTCGCGCAACCGCAGCAGCCACTCGTGCAGACGGCGCGTCGAGACGCAGTCCTCTTCGTTGTAGCGCACGATGTCGAGCCGGCGCGAGAGATCGCGGTCGAGGAGATATTCTTCGAACGCGACGATCGACTGGTCGCCGCGGCGCACGTCGGCGTCGCGGAAGAAGCCATAGAACGCTTCCAGCTTCTTGATCGAGTAGCCGTCCTGCGACTGCGCGAGCGCGCCTTTCACCACCGCGTACAGATCGACCAGCACCTCGCCGCGCAGCAGCTCGTCGATCTCTTCCTCGCGGGTGCCGTGGCGCATCGCGAGCCGGCGCAGCGCCGTCTTCTCGTAGGCCGCGTAGTGGTAGACGTGCGCGTGCGGGTGTTGCGCGCGGTGCGCGCCCAGCCAGTCGACGAAGCGTTCGAACGCGGCGCGCTCCTGCAATCGCGTCTCGCCCCAGAACTCGCGGTACGGCTGGCGCGCAGCGTCGGGGACGAACGCGCCGAAGAGGTACTCGAGCCCTTTGCCCGCTTCGTAGAGCGGATCGCCTTCCATGTCGAAGTACACGTCGCCGGCCGCCGGCGGCGGGAGCGCGCCGAACCCGTGCCGCTCGCGCGGCGGCAGCAGCTCGTAGCGGTGGTCGCCCGAGACGCGCTGGTGCAATTGCAGCTTCGCCTGGCGGCGCAGCGTCGCGAACGTTTTCTCCGCCATCCGCGGCGGGCGCGCCGCTTCGCTCGCGGTCGCCAGCCGCTCGAGCGTCGCGATCCCCGCGGCGACGAGCCGCTTCGTCTGATCGCGCCGCATTCCCGCGACCAGCGAGAGATGATCGACCCGCCGTCGCACGCCCTCGCAGTGCGCGGTCCAGATGCAGCCCTCGCACGCGCGCACCCGCTCGGGGACGGCGTCCGGATCGAGCGCGGCGGCGGCCGCCGCGTAGCGTCGCTGCGCGGCGCGCACGTATGCGGCGTAGCGCCGCGGGTCGTACGCGGTCTGCGTTCCGTCACCGAAGAGCGCGCGCACGCTGCGCGGCAGCACGCCTTGCACCGCGGCGACGAGCAGCGCGTAGCTGCAAAGCTGCACCAAGAACTGCGGCTTCTCGCGGATCGCGAGCTTCGAGTCCGCGACGTCGTACGACCACGCGCCGAGCGCGCTCGGCTCGGCGGTGCGGAACAGGAAGTCGGCGCGCCCGGCCCACGCGCCGTCGAGAAACGCCGCTTGGTAGATCGCTTCCGCGCCGCTGCGCATCGCCGCGTGCGTCATCTCGACCGCGCGCAGCAGGTCGCTCGCCGAGTCGTCGCCTTCCGGAATGCGCACGACCGCGACGCCGCTCGCCTCGAGCTCGTGCAGCACGCGCAGCTCGTGCTCGCGGCCGCGGCGCGCGACGATCGCGAGCGCCGGATCCTCGTCGAGCGGCGGCGCCCCGCGCAGCACCGCGCGGCGGTTCAGCGCGACACGGTGCGGGCACGCGAGGTAGTCGTTCAGGTCGGACGCAGCATGAACGACCCGGCCGTCAACGAGGCGCACGCATCACCATTCCCGCGTTCATACGACCAAGATAGCGCCTCACCGTGCCAGGCGGGTGGCCGAGTTGTGTGTCGAAACGTACCAAAATGAGCGCCAGCGTTCACCCCGCGTAAACCCCGGGTGAGATTTCGGCGAGATCGGCGTTCGGTCCGACAAAAAGAGGAGGGTCCCCCCGGACCCGCGTGCGAACGTGGGCGGCGATGTTCCGGCTTCCCTCGCCGCGTCTTGCCGCGGCGCTGTTCGTTTTTAGCCTCTCCGGGGTTCTCGCCGTGCCCGCCGCGGCGCAGGACGCCTCCGCCACCGCCGCCGCCGCGCCGACCGAGTCGGCCTACGCGGCGCTGGTGCGCACGATCAACCCCAAGCTCTCGCTGCAGAAAGCGCGCGCGTACGCCCGCTCGGTGATGGCCGACGCGTGGCGCACGCACCTCGATCCGCGCTTCATCATGTCGATCGTCACGGTCGAGTCGGCTTGGCGCTCGAACGCCGTCTCCCGCACCGGCGCGCGCGGCCTCGGCCAGCTGATGCCGGGCACGGCGCGCCGCCTCGGCGTGAACGCCTGGAATCCCGCCGACAACCTGCGCGGAACGTCCTCGTACCTGAAGACGCTGATGAACCACTTCGCCGGGAAGCCGAACGCGGTGAAGCTCGCGATCGCCGGCTACAACGCCGGCCCGAAGGCCGTCGAGCGCTATCACGGCGTGCCGCCGTACAGCGAGACGCGCCACTACGTCGTGCGGGTGCTGCACGTGTGGAAGCAGCTCGACGCGCGCGTCGGCCGTGCCTTCACGCCCGCCGCCAGCGCGACGATCGCCGTTCGCCCCGCGCCGCTTCCCGACGAGCAGCAGTGGGTGACGAACGTCAACGAAGTCCTCCCCGCAACCGCCGCCGCAGTCGAGTCCGTCCCGAACCCCGCCCTGACCGCCGGTACCCCCGCCGAACCGACGCCCGCCACGACGACGAACGCCCCGGCGAAGTAGCCGCGGATTCAGCGCCGTCGGCGCCGCGCCAAGGACCACAACGCAACCTAGCCTGAGGCGGGGCCGGTCAGGGCGCGCATGAGGACCGACGGGACGGTTCCGCGTTTCATGCGGGCGGTCGCGATCGACGCGTTCGGCGGGCCGGAGCGGCTGGTCGCTCGCGAGCTGCGCGTCCCCGAGCTCGACGCGAACGAGGTCCTGATCCGGGTCGACACGGCCGGGGTCGGGATCTGGGACGCCAAGATGCGGCGCGGCGCGTTCTCGCGCGGGAAGGCGTTTCCGCTCGTGCTCGGGGCGGAGGGCTCCGGTACGATCGCCTCGCTCGGCGACGACGTGCAGGGCCTGAGCGTCGGCGATGCGGTGATCGGCTACGCCTACGGTGACCGAAAGGGCGGCTTCTACGCCGACTATGTGGCGCTGCGCGCGGAGCACGTCGCTCCGATGCCGCGCACGCTGGAGTTTCGCGAAGCCGGCCCGATCCCGGTCGCAGGCTTGACCGCGCTCGCGGGGATCGACGACGCGCTCGGGCTGCGCGCCGGCACGGCGGTGCTGATTCACGGCGCGACGGGAAGCGTCGGCGTGATGGCGGTCCAGCTTGCGAAGCGCCGCGGCGCGCGCGTGATCGCCACCGCGCGCGATCGCGAAGGAGTCGAGCTGCTGCGCGCGCTCGGCGCCGACGCGGCGCTCGACACGCATCACGACGACGTCGCGGCCGTCGCGCGAACTTTTGCGCCCCACGGCGTCGACGCGGTGCTCGCGCTCGCCGGCGGCCTCGGCGTCGAGCGGCTCGCCGCAGCGCTGCGCGACGGCGGCACGATCGCGCGCCCGAACGGCGTCGAATGGCCGAGCGAGATTGCCGCGATCGCGTTCGACGGCGTGCCGAACCCGGCCGCGTTCGCGCGGCTCAGCGCGGCGATCGACGAAGCGCCGTTCGCGGTGCCGATCGCCGCGATGTACTCGCTCGACGACACGGCCGAAGCGCACCGCCGCCTCGAGCGCCGCCGCATCCACGGCACGATCGTCGTCGTCGTCGACGCGACCGAAGATGCGCTCGAAGAGGTCGCCTAAGCGCGGAGCGCGTCGAGTGCCGCGATCACGCGTTCGGGTTTGATCGCGAGCAGGCCGGGGTCGACGCGGTCGGCGTGCGGGTCCCCGGTCGTGCCGTTCCACAGCACGCGGTGGAACGGGCGCGGCGGCGGCCCCCACGCAGCCGGCGGAATCGGGCCGAACAGCACGACCGACGGCGTGCGGTAGGCGCTTGCGAGGTGCGCGACGCCCGTGTCGCCGCAGACGACGCGCCCTGCCGCGGCGACCAGCGCGGCGAGCTCGCGCAGGTTCGTGCGGCCGGCGTACACGTGCGTCGGCGCAACGCCGGCCGCGTCCGCGACCGTGCGCGCGCGCTCGACCTCGTTCGCCGCGCCGGTGACGATGACGGTGCGCCCGAGCCGCTGCTCGGCACGCGCCACCTCGATCCAGCGCTCGACCGGCCAGCGGCGCGCCTCGCTCGCCGCGCCGGGATGGATCAGCGTCGCGCCGCGGATGCGCCGCGGCACCAGCACCGGCGGAACGGCAAGGTCGAGCTCGCGCGGATCGGCCGCGATGCCGGCGTGCTCGAGCATCCGGCACCAGCGCCGCACCTCGTGCTCGTCTGCGTCGTACTCCGCACCGCTCGCGCTCTCCGGGATCTCTTCGTTGCGAAAGGTGATCAGCCGCTGCGCGCGCGCGCCGAGCAGCACGCGGTGCGACTGCGGCCCGCGGCCGTGCATGTTCACGCCGAGATCCGCAGCGTGCAATTCGGGTGCGAGCGGTGCGAGCGCTTGCGCGTCGACGACGCGGTCGAGCGCGCCGCCGATCAGCTCGGCGAGCGGCGCCAGCGCGCGCGGCGCCGCGAGCACGATCTCGGCGCGCGGGAACGCGCGGCGCAGCGCGCGGTACGCGGGGACGCCGGTGAGGAAGTCGCCCAGCTTGAGCGCGCGCAGCACGACGATGCGTTCACGCATCAGCTTCCCAGCGCGAGCTCTTCGGCCGGCGTGCCGATCACACCGCGGTACACGTCGAGCGTGTCCGCGCAGATGCGCGACCAGGAGTAGCGCGCGCGCACGCGCTCCACGCCCAAGCGGCCGAGGCGCTTGCGGCGCTCGGGCGTCGCCGCCAGCGAGCGCAACGCGTGCGCGAGCGCGCGCGGCGCTTTGGGCGGAACGTGGATCCCCGTCATGCCGTCGACGACGGTGTCGACCAGCCCGCCGACCGAGGAGACGACGACCGGGACGCCGCACGCCATCGCCTCCAGCGGAACGATGCCGAACGGCTCGTACCACGGCGTGCACGCGACGACGTCGGCCGAACGCAGCAGCGCCGGAACCTCCGCGTGCGAGACGCGCCCGCGCAAGTAGACGCGGTCGGCGACGCCCAGCTCGTGCGCGAGCTTCGAGAGGCGCTGCGCCTCCGGGTCGTCGAGCAAATCAGGGCCTTCGCCGCCGCCCGCGATGACGAGCTCCGCGTCCGGAACGTCGGTGAGCGCTTCGATCACGTCGGCGATCCCTTTGCGCGGAACGAGCCGCGAGAGCGTGACGATCCGCATCCGCTCGCCGCGCCGTTCTTCGAACGGCCCGTCCGGGGTGAAGTGCTCGAGGTCGACGCCGCACGGCACGATCTTCAAGCGCCGCGGGTTCGCGCCCATCCGCAGCAGCTCGAAGACCTCGGCGCTCGAGGTTGCGACGATGCGCTCGGCGTCGCGCACGATCCGTTCTTCCTCGGCGAGCCGCGTGGCCGGCGAGGTGTCGGCGCTCCCTTGATGGCGGCGCTTCTCGACGCCGAGCGCGTGGAACGTCTGCACGACCGGGATGCCGAGCGGCTTCGCGGCGCCGAGCGCGGCCAAACCGCTCATCCAGAAGTGCGCGTGGACGGCGTCGGGCCGGTCGTCGCCCCACGCCCGCGCGAGCGCTTTCGCGAACGCCTTCACGTGCGGGTAGATCGCGTCTTTCGGGATCGGCCGCGCCGGGCCGGCGTCGATGTGCTCGACGATCACTCCGCGCGCCATCGCGGTGCGCCGCGGCAGCTTCGGATCGTCGCGGCGCGTGTACACCGTGACGGTGTTGCCGAGTGCGGCGAGCCCCGCGGCGAGCGCTGCGACGTGGACGTTCTGCCCGCCGGCGTCGACGCCGCCGAGTACCGCGAGCGGGCTCGCATGTTCGGAGACAAGGCTTATTTTCACGCGACCACCTCCGCGAAAAGCGCGTTCCAAGAGTCGAGAAAACGCGGCAGACCGTACCGCGCGAGCGCATGCGCGCGCGCGCGTTCGCCGTCGGCCCGCGCGAGCGACGGATCGGCGGCATAGCGGCGCAGCGCGTCGCACAGCCGCTCGACGTCGGTCGAGATCGTCCCGCACCCCATCGGAACCGCTTCGGCGGCTTCGGTCGTCGCCAGCGCGACGACCGGCATGCCGAGCTGCATCGCCTCGATCAGCGCCAGGCCGAGCGAGGTCCAGCGCATCGGATGAAGATAGACGCGCCGCCGCGCCATCTCCTGATGCAGCACCTGCTGCGGCGGATCGTCGCATCCGCCCAGCTCGCCCGCGCCGATCCCGAACAGATCGAGCGGGAGCGCCGCGCCGAAACGCTCGAGCAGATCGGTGCCGGTCACGCGGCCGCGGCGGCGCGGCTCGTTGATGGCGACCGCGGCGCGCGGCAACTCACCGGTGTAGCGATAGCCCGAATCGACGACGCCGTGCTCGACGACGCGCGTGCGCGTCGTGCCGCAGTCCCAGAAGAGATCGTTGAAGTGCGTGACGTGCACGACCGTGACGTCGTCGCGGTCGGCGAACGGATGGCGCATCTCGGCGATCCGGCCCTGCGGCGCATTGTGCTCGAGATAGATCGTGCGCAGGTCGCGTCCCGGCACGCGCCCGAGCCACGCGGCGGCGAGCTCGAGCTCGTGCGGCCGTTGCAGAACCACCAGGTCGAGCTCGAGCGCGCGCAACTGCTGCGGCGTCACCTCGACGGCGTTCGCCGGCCAGTCCCACGTGCGCGCGCGCCCGCGGCCGTCGGGACCGCGGTCCGGGAGCACCGGAATGTAGTAGGTGTGCATTCCTTGCACGAGCGCGGTCGTGTACGAGCCGTGCACGTGCCAGAGCAGGATCTTCTTCGGCTCATGCTCGGCGGTGCGCGGCTTCGTGAGCAGCATCAGGCGGGCACCTCGCGAGCGGCGCGCAGCGCCGCGAGCGCCGCCAGCACGTCGTCGACGCGCACGCCGCCCAGGCACGGCTGACCTTCGAAGGGGCAGACGCGCGCGCGGCAGCCGCGGCACGCGATCTGCTGGTCGCCGAGCAGCACGTGCGGCACCATCCACGGGTGGAACCGCACTGCCGGAATCGTCGGCGGAAACAGCGAGACGACCGGCGTGCCGACCGCAGCGGCGACGTGCGCCGCACCGGTGTTGCCGACGACGATCGCGCTTGCGTCGGCGATCACGCGCGCGAGCTCGACGAAGTCCGTCGCGCCGGCGAGATTCGTCGCGTCGCCGTCCGCGACGTGCGCGCACAGCTCGCGCTCCGCCGCACTTCCGGTGACGACGACGCGTTCGCCGCGCGCCGCGAGCGCGGCGACGAGCGCGCGGTTGGCGCCGGGGCTCCACGCGCGCGCCGGAACGGTCGCGCCGGGATGGACGACGACGTACGGCGCGTGCTGCGCGAGCGGATTGCGCGCGGCGATCCGCATCGCGAGCCGGCCCTCGTCCTGCGGCGGCAGCTCGTACCCCGCCGCGCGCGCGAGCGAGAGCGCGCGCTGGACTTCGTGCAGATCGTCGGGGACGCCGCGATGGCGCACGTCGAGCAGCGCGCCGGGATAGTCTTCGCTGATCGCGCCGATGCGCGGCACGCCGGCCATCCGCAGCAGCAGCGCCGCCGGGAGCGGGCTTTGGTGGAACGAGGTGAAGATCAGCGCGTCGTCGATTCGCAGCGCCGCGACGCGGTCGACGAACGCCTCGGCGTGCGCGCGCCGCAGCGGCTGCGGTTCGGCCTCGATCCACGCCGCTTCGAAGACGATCACCTCGTCGATGCCGGGGAGCGCGCGGGCCGCCGCTTCGCCCGACGGCCCGCACACGAGCGTCAGCCGCGTCGCGCGCGCCGCGAGCGCCCGCAACGCCGGCCCCATCAGCAGGACGTCGCCGTTGTTGTCCTGGCGCACCGCTAACACGTTGCGTTTCACGGCGGCGCCTCGTGATGCGCGCTCGCCGCGCGATCGGTCAAGATATAATTTACGGCTTCGTGCAAGTCGCGGGCGACGAGCGGGGCGGCGCCGATCTCTTCGGCGCGCGTGACCGGCGTTGGAACGAGGATCGCGCGCGCGCCGGCGGCCTGCGCGGCTTCGACGTCGGCGCCGATGTCGCCGATGACGACGCAGTCGCGCGGTGCGACGCCGAGCGCGCGCGCCGCGTCGTGGACCAATCCGGGCGCCGGCTTGCGGCAGAAGCAGCGCTCTTCCGGGAGATGCGTGCAGACCAAGACCGGCTCGAGCGTTCCGACCGCGGCGGCGACGCGCGCGTTCACCGCGTCGACGTCCTCGCGCGTGAACAAGCCGAGCCCCACGCCGCTTTGATTCGAGATCATCGCGGTCGCGACGCCGGCGGCGCGCAACCGGTCGAGCGCCGCGCGCGCACCCGGCATCGGCACGACGCGCGCCGGATCGGCGTTGTGGGGCACGTCCGCGACGAGCGTTCCGTCCCGGTCGAACAGCACCGCCGCCGGCAGCGGGTGCGGCGCGCGCGCGGCGTCGTTCAGCAGCGCGCGCAGCCGGGCGCGGCCGCGCGCACGGTGGTAGACGGCGGCGAACGGAATCGCGGCTGACGTCGCGAGCATCGCGCCGATCTCGCGCGCGGTGCGCGGACCGGGCGCGATCCGGCGCCACGCGAAACGCGCCGTCTGGGCGGCCCACACCGCGGCGAACAGCGCGCCGAGCCGCGGCTTGCGCGCGGCGAACGCTGCTAGCGCGAACGCCGCGGCTGCAACGGTTTGCGCGTGCGAACGGTACGCGCCGCGCGGCGCCGCCGCGCGCGCGCGCCAGTCGCGCCCGTGCACCGCATCCATGAGCACGTCGTCGGCATTTCCCGCCTGCAGGCGCACGCTCACCGCCCAGCTCGCCGGCCGCACCGGATGCGCGGTGCGCCGCGTGCCGCTAGCGATGCGCTTGCCGCGCGCGACGAGCCGCAACGCGAGATCGGCGTCCTCGCGGTACGCGCGCCGAAAACGTTCGTCGAATCCGCCGGCGGCGAGCAGGTCGGCGCGGCGATACGCGCAGTCCGCGGTGATCCAGCGCGCGCCTTGGAGTCCGGCGACGTTCCGTTCCCAATCGGTCGCGCGGCGGTGCGGCGGCAGCGGGACCGTCACGATCCCTTGCGAGCCCGCGACGTCCGGCGCAAGGTCGTGGAGGTCGCGCGCCAGCTCGGCGAGCCATTCCGGTCCGACGACGACGTCGTCGTCGAGGAACGCGATCCACCGCGCGCGCGAGGCGCGCCAGCCGGTGTTGCGCGCGGCCGCGGGCCCCGCCGCTTGGCCGGCGAGGACCGTCGTGCGCGCGCGAAAGTCGTCGTCGAGCGCGCGCAGGTCGAGCGGCGCGTTCGGCACGAGCGTTTCGCCGGCGCGGCGCGCCGGCCGGTCGTCGACCACGATGAGCCGTCCGGGGCGCGGTCCCCGCGCGCGCGCAAGCGAAGCGAGAAGCTCGCTCAGCGACCCGCGTGCGATGGTTGGCACGACGACGTCGACCATGATTACGCCACGGCGGAGATGTGCGAGGTACCGCGCGCGAAGCTTTCGCGCTTGAGCAGGAAGGGCCCGATCGCGAGCGCGTCGACCGGCGCCGAACCGAAGCACTCGAGCGCGTCGCGCGGCGAGTCGACCATCGGCCGCCCGGCCGTGTTCAGCGAGGTGTTCACGACTACGGGAATGCCGGTCAGCCGTTCGACCTCGTCGAGCATTCGCGCGACCAGAGGTTCCTCCGCGCGCTCGACGGTCTGCACGCGCGCGGTGCCGTCGACGTGCACGACCGCGCGCAGCTGCTCGGCCCAGCCCGGCTTGACGGTGTGCACGAACAGCATGTACGGCGAGGGGAACGGGCCCTCGAACATCTCGGGCGCGCGCTCGGCGAGCGTCATCGGCGCGACCGGCCGGAACTGCTCGCGGCCTTTGACGTCGTTCAGCCGGTGCAGCGTCTCGGCCCGCCGCGGGTTGGCGAGCAGCGAGCGGTGCCCCAGCGCGCGCGGGCCGTACTCGCTGCGCCCTTGGAACCACGCGACGATCCCGTCGGCGGCGATCACGTGCGCGACCGCTTCGGCGACGTCGCGCGGACGCGTGTAGTGCACGTTCGCGATCTCGAGCGCCTGCTCGATCTCCGCGTCGCTCCAGCCGCGGCCGAGCGCCGCGCTTCCCATCGGCTGCACCTCGTCACCCATCGACTTCGCGACGTAGAGCGCAGCGCCGAGCGCGGTCCCCGCGTCGCCGGCGGCCGGCTGCACCCAGACGTGCTCGAACGGTCCGTTCCGCGCGATGTGCGAGTTCGCGACGACGTTCAGCGCGACGCCGCCGGCCATCACGAGCGCGCGCATTCCGGTCTGCTCATGCAGCCAGCCGGCCAGCTCGAGGACCGTCTCCTGCAGCGCGAACTGCACGCTCGCCGCCACGTCCGCGTGCGCTTCGGTGAACGGTTCGCCGTCCACCCGCCGCGCGACGAAGCGCGTGAAGTCGACCGGGAGCGCGACGAAGCTGCCGTCGCCGTCGGCGTGCATCGCGGCGCGCATCACCGCACCCCAGCGCGGCGTTCCGTACGACGCCAGCGCCATGACCTTGTACTCGTCGGACGAGCGGTGAAAGCCGAGGTGCTCGGTGAGCTCTTCGTAGCGCAATCCGAGCGAGTGGGGAAGCGAGACGCGCCGCAGCACCTCGAGCTCGCCGCCGCGCGCGACGCCGGCCAAGTACGAGGTCTGCTCGCCGCGGCCGTCCATCACCATCACCGCGCAGTCGCGATGCGGACCCGCCAAGTACGCCGACGCCGCGTGCGCGACGTGGTGCGGAACGAAGCGCACCTTCGCCCGCTCGAGCCCAGGCAAGAGCGTCGCCAGAAAGCCCGGCGCGCGGCGCACGAAGTAGGTGCGCAGCGTCTCGTACTCGTTGTGATGCAGTTCCGCACAGTCCGGGGCGGCCAGCTCCGGATCGTACGAGTACGCGACCGCGTCGAGCTCGTGCGGAGTGATCCCGCCGTACCGAAGCGCCCAGCGCGCCGACTGCTCCGGCAGCTCCCAGGTCGAGAACGGAACGCACGGCTTGCCGTGCTTGCGCCGCGTAAAACGTTCTTCTTCAGCAGCCGCAACGACACGGCCGTCGACGACAAGCGCCGCGGCCGGATCGTGAAACACAGCGTTGACTCCTAGGACTCGCATGCGCAAGAAGCGATACCCTAGGGCCGTAAAAGGGGAAACTCACTCCCTCCCCCAGCGGGAGAGCGAGGCTATGCCCTCGTCGCGTTCTGCGGCTGCAATCGCGCCTTCAGCTCGCTCAACCGCTGCCCGAGCTCGACCAGCTCGTCCTCGTCGAACATCTCTTTCACGCTGGGAAAGAGCTCGTGTTCCTCTTCCTTGACGTGGTGATCGATCAGCTCGCTCAGCGTGGTGAGCTTCGGCTTGTACGACTCGTCGCCGGGGTCGGTCGCGCGGATGTCCTCGATGACCTTCTTGGCGGCGGCGTGCTCTTCGTATCCCTCGAAGACCTCGTCCCGTTCTTCTTTGTGACCGCGGCGCGCGCGCTCTTGTACGGCGGGATAGAAAATCTGCTCCTCGATCTGCGTGTGCACCGTCAGCTCGGCGCAGATCTGCTCGCCGAGCCGCTGCAGATGCGCCTTGGCGCGCTCCGACGTCTCATCGGCCTGTGCGAAGAGCTCTTTGACGGCCTTGTGGTCCGCTTTGAGAAGGGCGATTGCATCCTGCTGCTTCATGCGGCAACCTTGCCCGCGGCGGCTCCTTCTACGCGCACCCCTCGCCGAGCCGCCCCGCGTACGAGGGACGGCTCGCGCGCTAGTGGGTTCACCTGCGGTGAACCCTCGCGTTCGGACTTCGTCCGATCCGCCCGTCGTCGCTTGCCGGGCAAGCCCGACAAGCTCCTAGCGCGGCGCTTTGCTCGCGCCGGGTCCCGGCGAAGCCGACGCGGCGCCGGCCGGGGACGCGCTTGCGTTCGCCGGCGCGTGCGAGGACGACGAGTTAGGAACGACCGAGGCTTTGGGCACCGGCGTCGCCGACGGATGCGGGAGCGCGTACAGCGCGAAGACCGCCGGCCGGTTCGCGACCAGCTTGAGCGGCGTCGCGGTGCCGGCGAAGAGAATGTGCGCCGGCGGCAGCGTCGGCGCGGCGGACGGCGGCGGCGCGCCGCCGGGGACCGGTATGCCGCCGGCCGGCGCGGGCGAGCTGCCCGGAGCACCGCTCGCGCGCGGCGAGGGCGTCGAGAGCGGCGCCATCGTTCTCACCGGCGGCGCGGTGGTTCCCGGGCTGGCGTTCGCGGGCGCGCTCGTCGCTGCGGCGACCACCTTCACCGGCGGCGGCGTCGCGGCGGTGTCGAGCTCGGCGACGGCAAGCCGGTACTTCGAGTCTTTCTCGCCCGAGTTCCAAAGCGCGAGCCCGAACTCGCCGTCGCGGTACTGCGCGGCGATCTCGCGCGGCACGTCGAGCTCGAAGCGCGGATAGCTTTCGAGCGTCGCGTCGTGCGTCGGGAGCAGCGTGATGTACGCGAGCGCGCGCGCCGGCAGCTCGCGCGAGCGCTTGCGCTTGCCCTTGCCGCTGACGAAGTTGATGTCGGGGCCGTCCTGCGGCTTCACCGTCGAGAGCGTCGCGCCGATCGCGATCGCGACCGGCGTCGGCGCCGGCTCGGGCGTCGCGCCCTTCTTTCCCTTCGAAGGCGCAGCGGTCGGTTCGGGCGCCTTCGGAAACGCGATCGCCGCACCGTACCCGCCTACCTCGGTCAGCGACTGGAACGCGGTCGACTCACCGTAGGTCAGCACGACACTCGACTGCGTCGCCGGCGTGGGCGCCGAGGAGGGGCCGCCGAAGCTCGGTGACGCCACGGCGTTCGGCAGACCGGTACCCGAACCGAACGAGCCTGAGCACGAAGCGACCGCTGCGCCGAGGACGACGCAACCAGCCGCCGCGGTGAATACGCGCGCGAGAACCATCGCTCGCGAGATTCGCTTTGCACGCGCCCGAGTCCGTCCTGCAACGGCGCGGGCCGGCAAAATTGTGCTCAGGACGGCGCCGGCAGGTACACGTCCGCGCCGCTTCTGAGGAACTCTTCGGATTTCTCGGCCATCCCGCGCTCGGCGTACTCGCGCACGTCCTGCGTGATCTTCATCGAGCAGAAATGCGGTCCGCACATCGAGCAGAAGTGCGCGAGCTTCGCGCCCTGCGCGGGGAGCGTCTCGTCGTGGAACGCGCGCGCGGTGTCGGGATCCAGGCTCAGGTTGAACTGGTCTTCCCAGCGGAACTCGAAGCGCGCCTTCGAGAGCACGTCGTCGCGATGGCGCGCGCCGGGATGTCCCTTGGCGAGGTCGGCGGCGTGCGCGGCGAGCTTGTAGGTGATCACGCCGGTCTTCACGTCGTCCTTGTCGGGCAGGCCGAGGTGCTCTTTCGGCGTGACGTAGCACAGCATCGCCGTTCCCAGCCAGCCGATCATCGCGGCGCCGATCCCGCTGGTGATGTGGTCGTAGCCGGGCGCGACGTCGGTCACCAGCGGGCCGAGCGTGTAGAACGGCGCTTCGTGGCAGACCGCGAGCTGGCGCTCCATGTTCTCTTTGATCAGGTGCATCGGAACGTGACCGGGGCCCTCGATCATCGTCTGCACGTCGTGCTTCCACGCGATCTGCGTGAGCTCGCCGAGCGTCTCGAGCTCGGCGAACTGCGCTTCGTCGTTGGCGTCGGCGGTGCAGCCGGGGCGCAAGCCGTCGCCGAGCGAGAAGGTCACGTCGTACGCCTTCATGATCTCGCAGATCTCGTCGAAGTGCGTGTAGAGGAAGCTTTCTTGGTGATGCGCGAGGCACCACTTCGCCATGATCGACCCGCCGCGCGAGACGATTCCGGTGACGCGCTTCGCGGTCAGCGGCACGTAGCGCAACAACACGCCGGCGTGCACGGTGAAGTAGTCGACGCCCTGTTCGGCCTGCTCGATCAGCGTGTCGCGGTAGATCTCCCAGCTCAGCTCTTCCGCCTTGCCGCCGACTTTCTCCAGCGCCTGGTAGATCGGCACGGTGCCGATCGGAACCGGGCTGTTGCGGATGATCCACTCGCGCGTCTCGTGAATGTTCTTCCCGGTCGAGAGATCCATCACCGTGTCGGCGCCCCAGCGCGCCGCCCACACCATCTTCTCGACCTCTTCCTCGATCGACGAGCCGATCGCCGAGTTGCCGATGTTCGCGTTGATCTTGACCAGGAAGTTGCGGCCGATGATGGTCGGCTCGAGCTCCAGGTGGTTCACGTTCGCCGGAATCACGGCGCGGCCGCGCGCGACCTCGCTGCGCACGTACTCCGGCTCGACGCCCTCGCGAATCGCGACGAACTCCATCTCCGGCGTGATCTCGCCGCGCCGCGCGTAGTGCATCTGGCTGACGTTGCCGCCCGCGCGCGCGCGGCGGATCGCGCGCGGCGAGGGAAAACGGATCGCGTCGAGCTCGCGCATCGCCTCGCGCCCGAGGCGGTACACGGACGAGGGCTTCTCGAGCACCTCGGTGTCGCCACGGCGCGTGAGCCACCGTTCGCGAACCGGCGCGATGCCGCTGCGGATGTCGATCCCGGCGTCGGGGTCGGTGAAGGGGCCGGACGTGTCGGTGACGGTGTGAACCTCTCCGTCGCTGAGCGTTATCGCGCGGAACGGGACGCGGATCGTCGGATCGCTGCCGACCGCGTAGACTTTCGAGGACGCGGGGAACGGATCGCGCGAGAGCACGTCGTTGGACGGCGGAAGCATGGTCGCCATGCGCTGCACTCCTCTTCGCCGGTATGACCCGGATCAGGTGGTAACGGTCGGCGGCCTGTGCCGCCCTCTCAGCCCGGGCGCCCTGTCGGGCTGCCGGGCTCCCGTAGCGTACGACGACGGTATGACCTCCGCGCGAGGTTGTCAAGGACGCCGGGCCGTACCGGTCGGCATGAACGGGCAACAGCCGCTGTGGCGGATCGTCCGCCCGATGAAGGAGGGCGCGACCGCCGGCTGGATGCGCTCGTACTACGAGCACCTCTTCGAACTCACGTTCAGCGCCCGCACGGTCGAGGACGTCGCGAAGATCGCGATCGAGTACGCGCACCGAACCTTCCGGTCGGAGATCGTCGGCATCGCGCTGCTCGATGGCGAGGAGTGGAACGTGCTTCCGTACCGGCAGAACGGTGAAACCGCGCCGCCGCTGCGCATCCCGCTGGCGCGCGGCCCCGAGGACCCCGCCTACGAGCCCGGTCAGGTCGTCAACTTCCCCGACGTGCCGCGCTTCGCCGAAGCGTTTCCACGGATGCAGCCGCTCGCCGACCGCGGGATCCGCTCGCTGGTCGCCGCGGCGTTCGGAACGCTCGTCCACGGCCGCGGCTACCTCGCGTTCGCCTCGTACGGCGAGCAGCACTACAGCGACGACGAGTACGTCCTGATGTGCCTGCACGCGCTCGCCGCGGGGATCGGGTTCGACCGCATCGGAGCGAACGCGGCCTGAGAACCCGCGCGCTCGTCCTGGTCGCGCTCGCGCAGCTGGCGATCGGGGCGGCGGCGGTTTTCGCACGCTTCGCGCTCGTCTCCGGCGGCCCGCTCGCCGTCAGCGCGGCGCGCTTGGCGCTCGCGGCGGTGCCGCTGGTCGTCCTCGCCGCGCTGCGCGGGCGTTTGCGCGCGCTCGACGGTCCGACGGAACGCCGGCTCGCGCTGGCCGGCGTGGTCCTAGCGCTGCACTTCGCGACTTGGATCGCCTCGCTGAACTACGCGACGGTCGCGATCTCGACGCTGCTGGTCTGCACGACGCCGGTGTGGACGGAAGCCTACGCCGTGTTGCGGCGGCGCCGGATCGATCCGTACGCGGGGGCGAGCATCATCGGTGCGCTCGCCGGCGTCGCGATCGTGGTCGGCGCGCCCGACCGCACGAACGCGCCGCTCGGGATCGCGCTCGCGCTCGGCGGCGCGGTCGCGATCGCCGCGTACCTGCTCGTCGTGCGCGCCACCGATCCGCGCTACGACACGCTCGCCGTCACCGCGCGCACGTACGCCTACGCGGCGGTCGTGCTGATTGCCGCGAGCGCGCTTACGCACGATCGGTTACCGCCGCTGGGCGACGTGCGCGCGTGGGGCGGGATCGTCGCGATGGCGCTGATCTCGCAGCTCTTCGGCCACACCGCGCTGAACGCCGCGGTGCGCGTCCTCAGCGCGACGTTCGTCTCGACGGTGACGCTGCTGGAGCCCGTGATCGCCGCCGTGCTCGCCGCCTGGCTCTTCAGCGAACGTCTCGGCGTGACGACGGCGCTCGGCGCTGCCGTGATCCTCGGCGCGATCGCCGTCGCCCTGCGCGGCGAGCAGCGCGCGGACGCAAGCGCGGGCTTAGGTATTGACGGCGGTTCCGATCGCGTGGAAAATTCCGAGCGGCCCTTGTCGTCCCGACCGGACGTCGTGATGGACGAGCGTGGAAACGAAGGGAGCGACATGGTCGCAACATTGGAACTGCGGGGTCTGCGAACCGACATCGAGCACGCGGTGGAGATCGTTCCGCCGCGCTGGATCGACGACGACGAGCTCGTCGCGCTCGAAGAGCGCTACGAGCCGCTGCTGTTCGAGCGCTTCGCCGACGGGACGCTGCTCGTGACGCCGCCGACTGGCGGTATCGGCGGGCGCCGAAGTGGTGGGCTCGCCGCGCAAGTTGGAGTTTGGGCTCAAGCGGCTGGCGGCATCGCGTTCGGCGCGAACGCAGGCTTCAAGTTCCCTGACGATGCTCTCCTTTCGCCCGATGCGACGTACATTACCGCGGAACGCTGGTACGCGCTCGACCGGGCCGAGCGCGAGACGTTTCCGATGATCGTTCCGGACGCGTGCTTCGAGATGATCTCGAGGTCCGATCGCGTTCGAACGACGCTCAAGAAGATCGCCGCCTACGTGCGGCACGGCGTGCGGCTCGTCGTGCTCATCGATACGTACCGCGGGCACGTGTACATGTCGCGAGATGGCGGCGAGGCCGCCGATTACGGTGACGCGGACGCCATCGATTGTGCTCCCGTGATGCCCGGCTTCGTTCTCGACGTGCGAGTGCTCAAGGCGCTCGACTAACGCCGCGGCCGGTAGCGCGCCTCAGAGACGAACGCTGGTCGCGAGCAGGCAGACGAGGGCGACCGTGGCGCCGGCGAGCCCGGCGGCGAAGCGGCGGAGTGACGGACGGACGGTCATCATCATAGCTCCGGATCGGTGGTTCTGCGCGATGTACCGCCCGGCGCGCGCTTAGGTTTCAAACGCGCCCGCCGGCTCGGGTATTGACCGCGCTCGCCGCGGCCGGCAAAATTCGGCCTCAAGGTTTGCGCCTGGGATCGTTCGTCGTGATGGACGGGCGTGGAACAGAAAGGACGAACATGGCAACCGCGATGGACATCCCCGAACTGCCCGGCCTTCCCGGCGTTCCCGAGCTGCTCGGCGGGACCGTGCGCGCCTTCGAGATCGTCCCTGAGCGCTGGATCGACGACGACGAGATCCTGGCGCTCGGCGCGCGGCACGACCTGCTGCTGTTCGAGCGCTTCGCCGACGGAACGATTCTCGTGACGCCGCCGAGCGGGTGGGAAGGCGGCGGTCGCGACGGCGAGCTCATCCGCGTGGTCGGGAACTGGGTCCGCGGTGGGAACCACGGCTTCTGTATGGGCGGGACCGGCGGCGTGCGGTTTCCGGACGGCGCGGTGTTGGCACCCGACGCAACCTACATCAGCCGCGAGCGGTGGGCGCAGTTCGACCGCCGGCGCACGTTCGCCGAAGTCGTCCCCGACGCGGCGTTCGAGATACTCTCGAAGTCGGACCGGCTCAGAACGACGATGAAGAAGCTTTCGGCGTACATCCGGAACGGCGTGCGGCTCGTCGTGCTGATCGACCCGAAACGCCGCAAGGTGTACGTTGCGCGCGAAGGCGAGGCCGAACCGCGCGATCTCGGCGACGTCGATTCCGTCGATTGCGCACCGGTGATGCCGGGATTCGTGCTCGACATCGCCGCGATCCGCGATCTCGCGTAGCTGCGAACAGGAAACCGGATCGCCATCCGGCGACAAAGCCCGGATGGAGCGCAATCCGGAGCGCGCACGGCTGGAGGCGACCGCGCGGCGCGACGAGCACTGGCGGCGCTGGGGCCCGTATCTGAGCGACCGCCAGTGGGGGACGGTGCGCGAAGACTACAGCGCCGACGGCAACGCGTGGGACTACTTTCCGTTCGAGATGGCGCGCCTGCGCGCGTACCGCTGGGGCGAGGACGGCATCCTCGGCATCAGCGACAACCACCAGCGGCTGTGCTTCGCGCCCGCGTTCTGGAACGAGCAGGACGAGATCATCAAGGAACGCTTCTACGGGTTGGGCGGGCATCAGGGCAATCACGGCGAGGACGTCAAGGAGTACTGGTGGTACCTCGACGCGGTCCCCTCGCACGCGTACCTGAAAGCGCTGTACCGTTACCCGCAGCGCGCCTTTCCGTACGCGCAGCTTCGCGAGGAGAACGCGCGGCGCGGCCGCGGCGCCCGCGAGTACGAGCTCGTCGACACCGGAATCTTCGCGGACGACGCGTACTTCGACGTGACGGTGGAGTACGCCAAGCGCGACGTCGAGGACGTGCTGATCCGGCTGACCGCCACGAACCGCGGCCGTGCGAGCGCACCGCTTCACCTCATCCCGCAGTTCTGGTTTCGCAACGAGTGGTCGTGGAAGGCGGGGGTACCGAAACCGTCGATCCGGCCCTCGCCGAGCGCCGAGGACCGGCCGGGCCGCGTGCTGTACGCGGAGCACGCGACGCTCGGCGAGCGCTGGATCTTCACCGACGGCGGTGCGAGCGAGACGCTCTTCACCGAGAACGACACGGATTTCGAGCGCGCCTTCGGCGTCCCGTCCCCCTCGCCGCACGTGAAGAGCGGGATCGACCGCGCGGTGCGCGGCGTCGACCGCAACGGCGTGAATCCGGCCGGCGCCGGCTCGAAAGCGGCGCTGCACTACCGCTGGGAGGTCGAACCCGGCGCGACGCAGACCGTGCGCTTGCGGCTGTGCGACGATGCGGACGCGGGCGGGATCGATGCCGACTTCGACGCGACGTTCGAGCGGCGCGCAGCGGAAGCCGACGCGTTCTACGCGGCGCTCGCGCCGCCCGGGATGGACGCGGACTCCGCGGCGATTCAGCGGCGCGCGTTCGCCGGCATGATCTGGTCGAAGCAGTTCTACAACTACGTCGTGCGCGACTGGCTGCAAGGCGATCCGCTCACGCCGCCGCCGCCGCCCGAGCGCAAGCACGGCCGCAACGCCGGCTGGCTCCACGTCTACAACGACGACATCCTCTCGATGCCCGACACCTGGGAGTACCCGTGGTACGCGGCTTGGGACTTGGCCTTCCACGTCATCCCGTTCGCGATCGTCGATCCCGAGTTCGGCAAGCGACAGCTCACGCGGCTGACGCGCGAATGGTACATGCACCCGAGCGGGCAGCTGCCGGCCTACGAGTGGGCGTTCGACGACGTGAACCCGCCGGTCCACGCCTGGGCCGCGCTGCGCGCGTACAACATCGAGGCCAAGCGGAACGGCGGCGCTGGCGACTTCCGGTTCCTGGAGTCAATTTTCCAGAAGCTGCTGCTGAACTTCACCTGGTGGGTGAACCGCAAGGACGTCGCGGGCCGCAACGTCTTTCAAGGCGGCTTTCTCGGGCTCGACAACATCGGTCCGTTCGACCGCAGCGCGAAGCTGCCCGCCGGCGCGTACCTCGCGCAGAGCGACGGCACCTCGTGGATGGCGGTCTACGCGCTCAACATGCTGGCGATCGCGCTCGAGCTCGCCAAAGTCGAGAACATCTACGAAGACATCGCCTCGAAGTTCTTCGAGCACTTCCTCATCATCGCCGACGCGATGAACTCGGTGCGCGACGACGAGGCGGGGCTGTGGGATCCCGGCGACGAGTTCTACTACGACCAGCTCTACCTGCCGAGCGGCGAGCGCATTCCGTTGAAGGTGCGCAGCGTCGTCGGGATCGTCCCCGTCTTCGCGGTCGAGACGCTGGGCGCCCAGACGCTGGAGCAGCTGCCGCATTTCCGCCGGCGCGTCGACTGGTTTCTCGCCAACCGTCCGGAGCTGGCCGAGAACGTCGCCCGGATCGACGTCGCCGGGAGCGGCGAGCGGCGGCTGATGGCGATCTGCAGCCCCGACCGCTTGCGCCGCATCCTGCGCCGCGTCTTCGACGAGAACGAGTTCCTTTCACCGCACGGTGTGCGCATGCTCTCTCGCTACCATCTCGACCAGCCCTACGTGCTCAAGGTCGCCGGCCAGGAGTTTCGCTGCGACTACGAGCCGGCCGAATCGACCAGCGGCCTCTTCGGCGGCAACTCGAACTGGCGCGGCCCGGTGTGGATGCCGCTGAACTTCCTGCTGATCGAAGCCCTGCAGAAGTTTCACCACTACCTCGGCGACGACTACACCGTGGAGTTTCCGACCGGTTCCGGCCGGATGCTGAACCTCTGGCAGATATCACGCGAGCTCTCGCAGCGCCTGGCCGGCCTGTTCCGGCGCGATCCGACCGGACGCCGTCCCTTCAACGGCGACAACGAGCTGTTCCAAACCGATCCCAACTGGCGCGACCACATCCTCTTCCACGAGTACTTCAACGGCGACACCGGCGAAGGACTCGGCGCCTCCCACCAAACCGGCTGGACCGGCCTCATCGCCAAACTGATCGACCAACTCGCCCGCTACGGCGAGCCGCAGCTCTAAGATTTAATATCGACACCTCTAGCTCGAAGATACGCTACGAGAGCCTCGGTGGCCACTTGCGAGTAGCTGCGACCGCTCGCGATCTGACGCATGAAGCGGTCGACATCTCGCCTCACTCGAATCGTTCTCCGAACCGCTTTACCGTCCGAGGGCACGTCCTTCAGTTGCCATCTCCAAGCGTCGAAAGCACGAGCTCCCGCTGAATTGCATCCTTGACGGCGTCCGCAAGGTGGTTGGGGCTGTGCTTCGGCGCGTCAGAAGGCCGGAACCATCTCCTTGATGATGTGGTCGTGCCTCGGCGATTTCAGGCCGCCGCGTGATACGACATCGACGCTGCGACCCAGCGCTGCGACGAGAGCAGCCTCGATCTGCAGCAACTCGGGGGTTCCGACCGGCGCGTTCGGAGCGAGCTCCAAAAGAACGTCGACATCACTGCTTTGGTCATCGTCGCCGCGGGCAACCGAACCGAAGACGGCTGCGTGGACGACTCCTTTCGACCGTAGCCAGCTTTCCCGCTCGCGGAGAGCGATCAGCGACCGTTCCAGGGTCACCCATTTGCGGATATCCATGGTGCTCATGTAGTATACCGGTTCCCCGCGCAATTCGCAAAAAGTCGTTGCCGCGGGAAATTGGCCGTTTTGGAGAAGCAAGCGGCGATGCGGTACGATTTGGCGGTTATCGGTTCGGGGCAGGGCGGGGTGCCGCTGGCGGTCGACTTCGCGGAGCGCGGGAAGCGGGTCGTCCTGTTCGAGCGCGGTGAGCTCGGCGGGTGCTGCGTCAACGTCGGGTGCACGCCGTCGAAGTCGTTTCTCGCCTCGGCGCACGCGGCGGGGCGCGCGCGGCGCGCGGCGGACGTGCACGTGCAGTGCGAGGTGCGCGCCGACGTGCCGGCGGTGATGGCGCGCGTGCGGCGAATCGTCGGCGAGTGGCGGGCGGGCGTCCTCGAGAAGCTCGAGAAGAGCGGCGTCGAGCTGGTGCGCGCGGAAGCGTCGTTCGACGCGCCGCACGCCGTGCGCGCCGGCGGAGAGACGTACGCAGCGGACGTCGTCGTGATCGACACCGGCGGCCACGCGAACGTTCCGCCGCTCGACGGGCTCGCCGGAACGCCGTTTCTGACCAACGAGAACTTCTTTCTGCAGGAGACGCTTCCGAAGCGGTTGATCGTGCTCGGCTCCGGCTACATCGGGCTCGAGCTCGGGCAAGGCGCGGCGCGGCTCGGCAGCGCGGTCACCCTCGTCACGCCCGACGACCGTCTGATCGCGCGCGAAGAAACCGACGTCTGCAACGTGCTGACGAGCTCGTTCGAACGCGACGGGATCGAGGTGCGGCTCGAAACAAAAGCGGCGAAGGTCGCCTACGACGGAGGGAGCTTCACCGTGACGCTGAGCGAGGGCGGCACGCTCGCCGGCGACGGGCTCTTGGTCGCGATCGGGCGCCGCCCGAACATTCCGGAGGGGACGGTCGCGCGTGCCGGGATCGCGCTGGACGAGCGCGGCAACGTCAAGTGCGATCAGCACCTGCGCACCAGCGTCGCCGACCACTACGCGTTGGGCGACGTCGCCGGGCAGCCGCAGTTCACGCACGTCTCGTGGGAAGACTTCCGCCGGCTCAAAGCGATCATCGGCGGCGACCTCTCGCGCACGCGCGACGACCGCGTGCTGGGCTACGCGATGTTCGTCGAGCCGCAGGTCGGGCGCGTCGGGCTCTCCGCCGATCAGGCGGTCGAACAGCACGTCGAGCACCGCGTGGTCACCCGCCGGCTCAGCGACGTCGCGCGCGGCAGCGAGTGGTCGCTCGAAGACGGCTTCTTCCGCTTGGTCGTCGAGCCGCGGACCGACAAGATCCTCGGCGCGACGTTCGTCGGGTACGAGGCCGGGGAATTGATCCACGTGATCCTCGCGCACATGGAAGCCGGCTCGACGTGGCGCGTCCTCGAGCGCTCCGTCCACATTCACCCGACCTTCGCCGAAGGGTTGCCTACGCTCGCCCGCCAGCTTCTATGACGGCGGACCAGCGCGCCGAAGCGCTCGAGCAGGGACGCGAAGGCGATCCGTTCGCCGTGCTCGGCCCGCACCCGCTCGGCAGCGGAACGGTCGTGCGTGCCTTTCTGCCCGGCGCGCGCAGCGTGCGCGTCGTGGGTGCGGACGGCCGCGCGCTCGCCGAAGCCGAACCGGTCGGCGAGAACGGGCTTTTCGAAGCGTATGCGGTCGCGCTGCCGGAGCGCTACAAGCTGCGCGTGAAGGACGCGCGCGGCACGCGCACGATCGAGGACCCGTACCTATTTGGCCCGCTGATCGGCGAGCTCGACGCGTGGCTCTTCGGGCAGGGGGACCACCACGATCTCTACCGCGTTCTCGGCGCGCATCCCGACGAGATCGACGGCGTGCAAGGGACGCGCTTCGCGGTGTGGGCGCCGAACGCGACGCGCGTCAGCGTCGTCGGCGACTGGAACGACTGGGACGGGCGCGTGCACCCGATGCGGCTGCGCCGTGAGGCCGGCGTGTGGGAGATCTTCCTCCCCGGCGTCGGGCCGGGCGCGCGCTACAAGTACGAGCTGCTCGGGCCGAGTGGCGAATTGCTCCCGCTGCGCGCCGACCCGTTCGCGTTTGCGGCGGAGCAGCGCCCGGCGAACGCGTCGATCGTCACCGCGCCTTCCGCGTACGAGTGGCACGACGACGCGTGGCTCCGGACGCGTGCCGAGAAACAGCGCCGCGACGCGCCGATTCAGATCTACGAAGTGCACCTCGGCTCGTGGCGCCGCGTCCCCGAAGAGGGCGACCGTTTTCTGACCTACCGGGAGCTCGCCGACCAGTTGATCCCGTACGTCAAGGAGCTGGGCTTCACGCACGTCGAGCTGATGCCGGTCACCGAGCACCCGTTCGACCTGAGCTGGGGCTATCAGACGACGAGCTGGTTCGCGCCGACCAGCCGCTTCGGTGAGCCCGACGAGTTCCGCGCCTTCGTCGACGCCGCGCACGCGGCCGGGATCGGCGTCATCCTGGATTGGGTTCCCGGACACTTTCCGACCGACGCGCACGCGCTCGGCCGGTTCGACGGAACGGCGCTCTACGAGCACGCCGATCCGCGCGAAGGATTTCACCGCGAGTGGGGCACGTACGTCTTCAACCTCGGCCGCAACGAAGTGCAGAATTTTCTGATCGCGTCGGCGCTGTACTGGCTGCGGGAGTTTCACCTGGACGGCGTGCGCGTCGATGCGGTCGCCTCGATCCTCTACCGCGACTACTCGCGCAAAGAAGGCGAGTGGGTTCCGAACCGCTATGGCGGGCGCGAGAACCTCGAAGCGGTCGCCTTCCTGCGCCGGCTCAACACGACGCTCTACGCCGAATGCCCCGGCATCGCGACCTTCGCCGAAGAGTCGACCGCCTGGCCCGGCGTGACGCTCCCGGTCGAGTACGGCGGGCTCGGCTTCGGCTACAAGTGGAACATGGGGTGGATGCACGATACGCTGCGGTTCCTGGAGCGCGACCCGCTCTTCCGCGGCCACCATCTCGACGAGATCTCCTTCGGCTTGGTCTACGCGTTCAGCGAGAACTTCGTGCTCCCGCTCTCGCACGACGAGGTCGTGCACGGAAAGCGCTCGCTGCTCGGGCGCATGCCGGGGAACGACGAGCAGCAGTTCGCGAGCCTGCGGCTGCTCTACGCGCTGATGTGGGCCCATCCCGGGAAGAAGCTGCTGTTCGCCGGCGGCGAGTTCGGGCAGCGCGCCGAGTGGCGCGCGCAAGCCTCGCTCGACTGGCATCTCACCCGCTATCCGCCGCACCATGGCGTGCAGCGGCTCGTCCGCGACGTCAACCACCTCGCCCGCGAGCACGGCGCGCTGCACGAGCGCGACTGCGAGCCGTCGGGTTTCGAGTGGATCGCGTACGACGACCGGCGAAACGGGGTCGTGGCGTTCATCCGCTGGGACGCCGCGCGCGACGGCCACGTCGTGTGCGTGTGCAACTTCAGCGGCGTGCGCCGCGACGGCTACGCCGTCGGCGTACCGCGCCGCACCGAGTACCGCGAGCTGCTCAACACCGACTCCTCCGTCTACGGCGGGCGCGACGTGGGTAACGCAGGCGCGGTGAAGGCCCTCGACCACCCGCTGCACGGGCGCCCGTTCTCGCTCGCGCTGACCCTGCCGCCGCTCGCCGCGATCTGGCTCGCGCCATGACGACGGCACGCTGCGCGTGATCCCCGCGGCACAGCGCGTCGAAGCGGGATTGCCGTACCCGCTCGGCGCGACGTGGGACGGCAAAGGGGTGAACTTCGCGCTGTTCAGCGCGAACGCCGAGAAGGTCGAGCTGTGCGTCTTCGACGCGCGCGGCCGGCGCGAGCTCGCGCGCATCGCGCTTCCGGAGTACACCGACGAAGTCTGGCACGGCTACCTGCCCGACGCGCGGCCGGGGATGCTGTACGGCTACCGCGTCTGGGGTCCGTACGATCCGCATGCCGGCCACCGTTTCAACCACCACAAGCTGCTGCTCGACCCGTACGCCAAAGCGCTGTGGGGAAAGCTGCGCTGGACCGACGCGCACTACGGCTACCGCATCGGCTCGCACCGCGAGGACCTTTCGTTCGACCGGCGCGACAACGCGAGCGCGATGCCGAAATGCGTCGTCCTCGAAGAAGCGTTCACCTGGGGCGAAGAGCACCGCCCGGCGGTGCCGTGGCCGCGCACCGTCTTCTACGAGCTGCACGTCAAAGGGTTCACGCAGCTGCATCCGGGCGTGCCGCCGCCGCTGCGCGGGACGTTCGCCGGCCTCGCCGCGCCGGCGGTCGTCGAGTACCTGCGCGAGCTCGGCGTGACGACGCTGGAGCTGCTTCCCGTGCAGGCGTTCGCCGACGACCGGCGGCTGGCCGAAGCGAAGCTGCGCAACTACTGGGGCTACAACTCGATCGGCTTCTTCGCCCCGGAAGGGCGCTATCTGCACGGCGACGACCCGAACGAGTTCAAGACGATGGTGAAGCACCTGCACGAGGCGGGGCTCGAAGTCGTGCTCGACGTGGTGTACAACCACACCGCCGAAGGGAACCATCTCGGCCCGACCCTCTCCTTCAAAGGAATCGACAACGCGTCGTATTACCGTCTGGCCGAAGACCGCCGTTACTATGAAGACTTCACCGGCACGGGGAACACGCTCGACCTGCGGCATCCGCGCGTGCTGCAGATGGTGACGGACTCGCTGCGCTACTGGGTGCAAGAGATGCACGTCGACGGCTTTCGCTTCGACTTGGCGCCGGCGCTGGCGCGCGAGGACCACGGCGCGTACCGGCGCGACGCGGCGTTCTTCAAGGCGATCGCGCAAGATCCGGTCCTCTCGCGCGTCAAGCTGGTCGCCGAACCGTGGGACGTCGGCCCGGGCGGCTACCAGCTCGGCAACTTTCCACCCGGCTGGTCGGAATGGAACGGCAAGTACCGCGACACCGTGCGCCGGTTCTGGCGCGGCGACCTGGGCGTGCTTCCGGAGCTCGCCTCGCGGCTCGCCGGCTCCTCGGACCTGTTCGCGCACAACGGGCGGCGGCCGCGCGCCAGCGTGAACTTCGTCACGGTGCACGACGGCTTCACGCTGAACGACCTCGTCTCGTACGACGGCAAGCACAACGAGGCGAACCACGAAGAGAACCGCGACGGCGCCGACGACAATTGGAGCTGGAACCACGGCGCCGAGGGCGCCACCGACGATCCCGCGATCACGGTGCTGCGCGAGCGCCAGAAACGCAACCTGCTGGCGACGCTGTTCTTCTCGCTCGGCGTGCCGCTGCTGCTCGCCGGCGACGAGCACGGCCGCACGCAGCGCGGGAACAACAACGCGTACGCGCAGGACAACGAGATCTCGTGGCTGGACTGGAGCTCGTCCGAACCGCGCGATCTCGCGCTGCGCGACTTCGTGAAGACGCTGCTGCGCATGCGCCGGGAGCATCCCGCGTTCGAGCGCGACGCGTTTTTTCACGGCGCGCCGGTCGACCGCAGCGGCCGCAAGGACATCGCCTGGATCAAGCCCGACGGCGGCGAGATGACGCCGGAGGACTGGACGCCGGAGCACCGCACGATCGGGTTCTTTCTCGGGCTGCGCCGACTGCTGTTCGTCGCAATGAACGCGGCGCCCGAGGACGTCGTCTTCGCGCTCCCCGACGCGCAGCACGTCGCGTGGTCGCTCGTCCTGGACACGGCGATCGAAGGCGGCGCGCGGCGCGACGTGCCGAGCGGCGACCTCGCCGTCTACCCGATGGTCTCGCGCTCGCTGGCGTTCTTCGCGGGGCGCGCGAAGTGAACGCGCGCATCGCGCGCTCGTACGTCGATGCCCTCGGCACCGAGCGCCGCGCCGCGGCCGAGACCGTCGCGCGGTTCGAAGAGCTGCTCGGCGAAGCGCCGCACCGCATCGTCGCGCCGGCGCTGGTGCTGCGCGCCGGTCAGCCGCTGGCGGTCGATCTCACCCTGCCCGCGATCAGCTGGCCGGAGACGCTGCACTGGACGCTCCTGAGCGAGGACGGCGGCGCCGAAGAAGGGTCGGTTCCGCTGCGCGACGCGCCGGTGGTCTTCGCCGACCACCAGGCCGAGGTCACGTACGACACGCGCCGGGTCACGCTCGCCGGGCCGCAGCCGCTCGGCATTCATCGTCTGAGTCTCGACGTGGCCGCGTACGCGCGCGAGGTCGTGCACGTCGTCGTCGTTCCCGAGCGCGCTCATTCGCCGTGCGGGCGGACGTGGGGGATCGCGCTGCAGCTCTACACGCTGCGCAGCGCGCGCAACGCCGGAATCGGCGACTTCGCCGACCTGCGCGCGGTGTGCCGGCTGCTCGGCGCGCGCGGTGCCTCGTACGTCGGGATCAACCCGCTGCACGCGCCGTTTCGCGGCGACGCGGAAGCCGCCAGCCCGTACGCGGCCTCGTCGCGCCGCTGGCTGAACTGGCTCTACGTCGCGGTCGACGACGTGCCCGAAGCGCGGGACGCGCGCGTGCGCGCGATTCTCGAGCACCCTGACCGGCGCGAGAACCTCGCCGACCTCCGCGCGAGCGCCGACGTCGAGTACGCGTCCGTCGCGGAGGCGAAAGACGAATTGCTGCGCGCGTGCTTCGCCGCGCTCGAGGCGCACCCGGCGCGGCGCCGGGAGTTCGCCGCGTGGTGCGAAGAGCAGGGCGAGCCGCTGCGGCGTTTCGCCGTCTTCGAAGCGCTGGTCGCGCGCTTCGGCCGCGATCTGGCGGCGTGGCCGGCGGCGTACCGCTCACCGGGCTCGCCCGACGTCGCGCTGTTCGCGGCCGCCGGGCAGAGCGAGGTCTCGTACGCGAAATACCTGCAGTGGCTCGCCGCCGAGCAGCTCGACGCGCTCGCCGCCGACGCCGCGCAGCACGGCGTGAAGCTGTACCGCGACCTCGCCGTCGGGGTCGATCTGAACGCGGCGGACGTGTGGGCCGACGCGGACGCATACGTGCGCGAGGTCTCGGTCGGCGCGCCGCCCGACGTGCTGAACACGCTGGGCCAGGACTGGGGCCTGCCGCCGCTCGACCCGCGCTGCCTCGCGCGCGACGGCTACGCGGAACTGCTCGCGCTGCTGCAGTCGAACTGTCACGACGCCGGCGCATTGAGGATCGACCACGCCTTCTCGCTCGCGCGGCTGTACTGGATCCCGCGCGGCGGCGGCGCGCGCAGCGGAACGTACGTCGAGTACCCGCTCGACGATCTGCGCGGGATCGTCGCGCTGGCGAGCGCGCGCGAGCGCTGCGTGGTGATCGGCGAAGACCTCGGCACGGTCCCCGAAGGCTTTCGCGAGCGAATGGAAGCGACCGGAATTCTTTCGTACCGCGTGCTGTTCTTCGAGCGCCACCTCGACGGCACGTTCGCCGCGCCCGAGGAGTACCCGGCGCTCGCGCTCGCGACGTCGGGGACGCACGACCTGCCGACGATCCCCGCCTGGCTGCGCGCCGAGGACGTCGCGCTCCGCGCGGACCTGGGCTTGCTCGAAACCGTCCCGGCCGAGGAGCGCGCGGCGCGCGCGAAGGAGCGCACGTTGCTGCTCGACACGCTGGTCGCGCACGGCGACCTCGCGCCGGGCGAGCGCGAGAACGACGTCGCGGTCGTCGTCGCGGCGAACCGCTACCTGGCCGCGACGCCGTGCGCGATCGTGATGGCGCAGCTCGACGACGTGCTCGAGGAGCGCCGCCCGGTCAACGTCCCGGGAACCTCCTCGCAATACCCGAACTGGCGCCGGAAGCTGAGCGCGAGCGTCGAAGCGCTCGAGTCCGATCCGCGCCTCGCGCGCCTCTGCACCGCACTCAACGAACTCCGCCCACGTGAGAAGACGTGACATGAACGCAGAAAGCACCATGTCGTTACGCGCGCCCTCGGGGAATAGCGCGCTCACCGCAATCGCGAGCGCGCGTGCATTCGGGGGCCCCACGCGAAGCGTGGGGGGCGCGGAGCCTGGGGCGGAGCGCCGTTAGAATGAAAGCTGTATTGATGGCTGGGGGCGAGGGCTCCCGACTTCGTCCGCTGACGTCGCGGCGTCCGAAGCCGCTTGCGCCGGTGGCGGGGAAGCCGGTGATGGAGCTCATCGTCGAGCTGCTCAAACGGCACGGCTTCGACGAGATCGTCGCCACGCTGCACTACCTCGCCGACGAGATCGAGTCGTACTTCGGCGACGGGAGCGCGCACGGCGTCGCGATGCACTACGTCGTCGAGGACACCCCGCTCGGCACCGCCGGCGCGGTGAAGATGGCGCACGACCTGCTCGCGGGCGAGACGTTCCTCGTGATCAGCGGCGACGCGCTGACCGACCTCGACCTCTCCGCGCTGATCCGCCATCACCGCGAGCAAGGCAACGACGTCACGATCGCGCTGCAGCGGGTGACGAACCCGCTCGAGTTCGGCGTCGTCGTCACCGACGAGAACGGCCGCATCGTGCGCTTCTTGGAGAAGCCGTCGTGGGGCGAGGTCTTCTCCGACACGATCAACACCGGGATCTACGTCCTCGAGCCGGCGATCCTGGACCGCATGCAGCGCGGTCGGGTCTACGATTTCTCGAAAGATCTGTTCCCGGCGATGCTGCGCGAGGGGGCGAAGCTCGGCGGCTACGTGATCGACGCGTACTGGACCGACATCGGAAACCTCGAGCAGTACCAAGCGGCGAACTACGACGCGGTCTCCGGTAAGGTGCACATCGCGTTTCCGGGGAGCGAGATCGCGCCCGGCGTGTGGGCCGGCGAGGGCGCGCGGATCGATCCCGAGGCGCGCGTCGAAGGGCCGGTCATCCTCGGGCGCGACGTGCGGGTCGCGGCCGGCGCGACGCTCTCCGGACCGGCGGTGATCGGCGACCGCGCGATCGTCGAGCGCAATGCCACCATCTGCCGCAGCGTGTGCTGGGAGGACGTCTACGCCGGCGAGGAATCCTCGCTCTCGGACTGCACCGTCGCCGACCGCAACACGATCGAGAAACGCGCGACGGTTCACGAGAACACCGTGATCGGGCGCGGCTGCACGATCGGCGCCGGCGCGACGGTGAACGCGCACTTGAAGCTGTGGCCCGACAAGTGGGTCAGCCCCGGCTCGATCGTCTCGATGTCGCTGATCTACGGGCAGAAGTGGCCCGGCTCGCTGTTCGGCTCGGTCGGGATCAGCGGCCTCGCGAACTTGGAGATCACCCCGGAGTTCGCGCTCAAGCTCGGCCAGGCGTTCGGCAGCTGGCTCAAGCACGGGCAGACGGTGATGACGAGCCGCGACACGCACCCCGCCTCCCGGGTGATGAACCGCTGCATCATCTCGGGTCTGCTCTCGGTCGGGATCAACGTGCTCGATCTGCGCTCGTACCCGCTCCCGCTCGCGCGCTACGCCGTGCGCGTCGGCAGCGACGGCGGGATCCACGTGCGCGTCGCGCCCGACGATCCGAACGCGCTGGTCTTCGAGTTCTTCGACCACACCGGGATCGGGATCGACAAAGGCGCGGAGCGCAAGGTCGAAAACCTCTTCTTCCGCGAGGACTTCCGGCGCACGCCCATGGACGAGGTCGGCCGGCTCGACTTTCCCTCGCGCGCGCTCGAGCGCTACTCCGGCGCGTTCGTGCGCGCGCTGAACGCGCACGCCCAAGCGCTGCGCGAAGCGAACTTCCGGGTCGTGATCGACTACGCGTACGGCAACGCCTCGATCGTGCTGCCGCAGATCCTCGGCGGCCTGGGCGTCGAGCAGATCGCGCTCAACGCGTACTTCGACGCCGAGAAGGTGCGCACGTTCCGCGAGGACCGCGAGCGGCACTTGCGGCAGCTGACCTCGGTCGTCACCTCGCTCGAGGCGAACCTCGGCGTGCTCATCGACGCCGACGGCGAGACCGCGACGCTGGTCGACGACGCCGGCCGCATCGTCGGTCGCAACCGCTTGATGGCGCTGCTCACGCTGCTGGTCGCGCGCGCGGTGCCGGGCGCGCGGATCGCGATGCCGCTCACGGTGCCGAGCGTCGTCGAGGAGATCGCGCAGAGCAACGGCGCGACGGTCGTGCGCACGCGCAGCGACCGCCGTTCGCTGATGGCGCTCGCCGAGCAGGAGGGAAGCGCGCTCGCGTTCGCCGGCGGGATGAACTACGAGCTGATCTTCCCCGAGTTCCAGCCCGCTTTCGACGGCATCTACGCGACGGCGAAGATCATGGAGCTGCTCGCCGCCGAGCACCGCAAGCTCTCCGAGCTGGTCGCGATGCTTCCGGCCTGGCACGTCGCCGGGCGCGTCGTGCCTTGCCCGTGGGACCGCAAGGGCGCGGTGATGCGCTCGCTGCACGACGAGGCTGCGCACGGCAACGGCAAAGTCGAGACGCTCGACGGAATTCGGCTGCCGCGCCCGGACGGTTGGGTGCTCGTCCTTCCCGACGCGACCGAAGCGGCGGTCAACGTGTGGGCCGAAGGCAAATCGGACGACGAAGCGGAGCACTACGCCGACGAGATCGCGCGCCGCGTCCGCGAGATAGCGGCTGCCGGCTGAACGCCGGCTCCTGCCGGATGGCACCAAGTGTGCGCGGATCACATTCGCGCGTCAAAATGCACGGCTGCGATCTTTCTCGGAAGGACGACTTTGATCGCATGTAGATTTTGTCGCGTCGGCCGGGGGTGTGCTACCAGGTGTGGGCGATCCCGGCGTACTCGTTCGAACCGCTTCTAAGCGATTGGAGTCGTCTATTCTTATGTTTTCCCGCAAGCGGGTCTATTCCAGCATGTCCGCCGCCGGTGCGGCGATCGCGATCCTGGCGAGCGGTCTGGCCGGCTGCTCGGGCGGCGGCGCCACGACCGCCGTCGCGCCGGTCCAGCAGCCGCCGGTCACCGCGCCCGGCGGCGCGACGCAGGGCGACGAACGCGTCGTCCAGACGCTCAACGTCAGCTCGGCACCGCGCTCGTCCGTCGCACACGCGGCCGCCTACAAGCTGCCCCTGCAGGGCCAGCGGATCACGACGATGTCGGTCGGCCGCACGGTTCGCACGGGCGGCATCTACGATCTCGCGTACTACGGCGGACCGTATCTGACCAGCGCGAGCTCGTACAACCTCTACGTGAACTGCGCCGGCACGTGCTGGGGCTCGACCTCGCCCGGCACCACGCTCAGCCGGCTCGCCGGCAGCACCTTCGTCCACGTCCTCGACCAGTACGTCGGCCAGACGGGGAACAACCGGTATCCGTACGCCGCCGGCTACCAGGTGAACTACAACACCTCGGGGACGCTGCAGGACCAGGACATCTACAACATCGTCTACGCCGTCGCCTCGAGCGTCGGCACCGGCTACGGCAAGATCTATCACGTCTTCTTGCAGTCCGGCGTGCAGCAGTGCAGCCAGAGCGCGGGCGGGTGCTACGCGCAGAACGGCGGCTACTGCGCCTATCAC